>ERZ773210.118-NODE-118-length-95170-cov-27.498165_pt1 | contig 95170 bp, 78 predicted proteins | sample MGYA00580528_ERZ773210 | MGnify/ENA primary metagenome ERZ773210 (study PRJEB29015, sample SAMEA2737769) | human gut metagenome | biome: human gut; feature: human-associated habitat; material: faeces | place: China | collected 2012 ...
GTTTCAAGAACCGCTGTATGGAAGAATATAAACAGCCTTAAGCAGGCAGGATATGTAATAGAAGGGGTAAATAATAAGGGCTATCGTCTTGTTTCTGAGCCGGATGTGATGTCTGAGGAGAATATCAGAAAGTACATAGCTCCGGATAGCATGATAAAGAGGATATTTTATTATGATGAGACAGACTCCACCAATATCCGGGCGAAGATCGCCGGAGAGACAGACGGACAGGACGGTGATCTGTTCGTGGCAGACTGTCAGGTAAGCGGAAGAGGAAGACGTGGCAGAGGCTGGACTACGGACAGCAAAACGGCTATTGCTATGACATTTCTCCTTAAGCCGTCTGTTGAGATAACCACTGCCTCAAGACTTACTCTTGTGGCAGCCCTTGCCATAGCAAGGGCACTGGGACATGTGGAGGGCATAAAGCCTCAGATCAAGTGGCCTAATGACATAGTGATCGGCGGTAAGAAGATATGCGGTATCCTTACGGAGATGAGCTCTGAGGGTGAGGATATTAAATATGTTGTGGTAGGAATAGGGATAAATATATATAACAGGGAATTTCCGGAGGAGCTTAAGGACAGGGCTACTTCCATATTCCTGGAAAATGGCAAAGGTGCCGACAGGTCAAAGATCGTGGCCTGTGTTGCAAATGAGTTTGAGAGGCTTTACCGTATGTTCTGTGAAAATCAGGATCTGGGATTTATGGTGGATGAGTATAACGAAATGCTGGTGAACCTTAACCGGAAGGTGTATGTGATAGAAAATGAAGATAAAACCGAATACACAAGCCTTGGCTTAAGTCCTGACGGAGGTCTCAAGGTCAGGGATATAGACGGCAAGGAGTCAGAGATAATATCCGGAGAGGTGTCTGTCAGGGGCATATACGGATATGTATAAGTAAGATTAAGTAGTGGAGTACCAAAAAGTAATAATTTGCACAGGTAACGTACATCTGCTATAATCGAGAGGACGTTAAGCTAAATGAATATCAGGGAGGATTCCCTGAAAAGATAAATTAAGGAGGCTTTTTAAGATGAATAAGATTCAAATGACAACACCACTTGTTGAGATGGATGGAGATGAGATGACCAGAATACTCTGGAAGTATATAAAGGATGAACTTATATATCCATTTATAGATCTCAAATCAGAATATTATGACCTGGGTCTGGTACACAGAAATGAGACAGACGATAAGGTTACATTTGACTCAGCATATGCAACAAAGAAGTATGGTGTAGCTGTTAAGTGTGCAACCATAACTCCAAATGCAGCCCGTGTTAAGGAATATGATCTCAAGGAAATGTGGAAGAGTCCGAATGGTACTATCAGAGCTATACTTGATGGTACAGTGTTCAGGGCACCTATCGTTGTCAAGGGAATCGAGCCATGTGTTAAGAACTGGGAGAAGCCTATTACAATAGCAAGACATGCTTATGGCGATGTATATAAGAGTGTAGAGATCGACGTTCCGGGTCCCGGTACTGCAGAGCTTGTATTTACAGGTGATGACGGACAGGTTATTAAGGAGACCATCCATAAGTTTGACGGACCGGGAGTTATCCAGGGACAGCATAATATTGACAAGTCTATTGAGAGCTTTGCGAGAAGCTGCTTCAATTATGCTCTTGATACAAAGCAGTCATTATGGTTTGCCACAAAGGATACGATCTCAAAGAAGTATGACCATACATTCAAGGATATCTTCCAGGAGATATTTGACAATGAGTACAAGGAGAAGTTCGATGCAGCAGGAATCGAATACTTCTATACACTTATAGATGACGCAGTTGCAAGAGTAATGAAGTCAAAGGGTGGTTACATCTGGGCATGCAAGAACTATGACGGTGATGTTATGAGTGATATGATCTCATCTGCATTTGGTTCACTTGCCATGATGACATCAGTACTTGTTTCACCGGACGGAAATTACGAGTATGAGGCAGCTCACGGTACAGTAATGAGACATTACTACAAGTACCTTGCAGGAGAAGAAACATCAACCAACTCGGTTGCAACAATATTTGCATGGTCAGGCGCTTTAAGAAAGCGTGGAGAGCTTGATGGAATCAAGGAGCTTCAGGACTTCGCAGATAAGCTTGAGGAAGCAACAATAAAGACTATAGAGGATGGAAAGATGACAAAGGATCTTGCCCTTATCACAACCCTTCCTAACCCTGTAGTATTAAATAGTGAGAACTTTATAAAGGCTATCAGAGAAACATTGGAGGCATTATTAGGTTGCTAGGATATAGTGTATTGATGGCGGTCTATTATAAGGAAAAATCTGATTGGTTACGCATAAGTCTGGACAGTATATTTGCCCAGACTTATGTGCCGTCAGAGGTTGTGATAGTAAAGGACGGACCGCTTAATGCTGAGCTTGATTCTGTACTTGATGAATACGAAGACACATATAAGGAAAAGATAAAGATAGTAGCCCTCCCTGAAAATGGAGGACTTGGAAAGGCTCTGGCAGCAGGACTTAAGGTGTGCACAAATGAATATATCGTAAGGGCGGATACAGATGATTATTCAAAGCCTGACAGGGTGGAGAAGCAGCTTAAGGCAATGGAGGCTCATTCTGCCGATGTGATAAGCTGCTATGTCAGTGAGTTTGACAGAGACATGGAGCATCCGGATAAGATCAAGGCTGTGCCTGTCACCCATGAGGAGATCATGAAGTACGGAAGAAGGAGAAATCCATTTAACCATCCGGCAGTCGTGTTCAGAAAAAGCAGGGCAGTACATGCCGGTGGATACAGACATGCTCCGTGGATTGAGGACTATGACCTGTGGATAAGAATGCTTATGGACGGCTCAAGGGGGTACAATCTTGAGGAACCGCTGGTGTGCATGAGGGTAAATTCCGACACCTATATGCGTCGTGGTGGCAGGGAATATCTGAAGTCCATGAAGGCCTTTAACAGGAAGTATTACAAGGCAGGCTGGTTTTCATTTGCAGATTATATGGTAAGGACATCAGCCAATATCCTGGTGGCTCTTTCCACGAACAGGCTCAGGGACATAATATACAAGAAGTTCTTAAGGAAACAAAGCATATAAGAATTTGCAAAGGATACCAATATATGGTAATATCAAGAAAGTGGCTTTATATGCCATTAACTCATTTTATAGATTCGTAAAGGTGGATTGGCCAATGACAATTACAGATGAAACCATTGATTATGTAGGCATACTCGCCAAGCTGGAGCTTTCTGCGGAAGAGAAGGAGCAGGCGAAGAAGGATATGTCTGATATGCTTGATTATGTGGGCAAGTTGAACGAGCTTGATACAGACAATGTAGAGGCCATGAGCCACACATTCCCATACAACAATGTATTCCGTGAGGATGTGGTGACAAATGGTGATGATAGAGAGAATCTTTTAAAGAATGCACCGGAAGAAAAAGACGGCTGCTACAAGGTTCCGAAGACATTTGATTAAGGAGGTAGAAGGACTTGGATTTAATGAGTTTGACTGCCGTTACATTAGGCAAGAAGATAAAAGCAGGAGAGGTAAGCGTTGCAGAGGCTGCCAAAGCCTGCATGGACAGCATTGAGAGATATGACAGCGAGTATAACTGCTTTGTGACAGTGGCTGACAGAGAAGGCGTGATGAAGCAGGCAGAGGAGATACAGAAGAAGATAGATAATGGGGAGCTTACAGGTCCCCTTGCAGGTGTGCCTGTGGCTATCAAGGATAACATGTGTCTTAATGGAATGCTCACCACATGCTCATCAAAGATACTTTCAAATTTCGTACCTACATATACCTCAGAGGCTGTAGAGAAGCTTATTGAGGCAGGTATGGTCATAGTAGGCAAGACAAATATGGATGAGTTCGCCATGGGAAGCACAACAGAGACCTCTTATTACGGCGAGACAAAAAACCCATGGGACAAGAATAAGGTTCCGGGTGGTTCATCAGGTGGTTCTGCGGCAGCAGTTGCGGCAGAAGAGGTTGTATGTGCCCTTGGTTCAGATACAGGTGGTTCCATAAGACAGCCTGCGTCATTCTGTGGTGTTACAGGTATCAAGCCTACCTACGGAAGAGTCTCAAGATATGGTCTTATTGCATACGGTTCATCTCTTGATCAGATCGGACCTCTTGCAAAGGATGTTACAGACTGTGCGGCACTCCTTGAGATCATTTCCCAGTATGACAAGAAGGATTCCACATCAGTGAACAGAGATGATAATGATTTCACCAGTGCTCTTGTGGATGATGTAAAGGGGCTTAAGATAGGTCTTCCGAGAGATTATTTCTCAGAAGGGCTTGACCCTGATATAAAGGACGCTGTTTATGCGGCGGCTAAGAAGCTTGAGGAAAAGGGAGCTATTGTAGAGGAGTTTGACCTGGGAATGGTTGAGTATACTATCCCTACCTACTATATAATAGCAGCGGCAGAGGCAAGCTCAAACCTTGAGCGTTTCGACGGAGTTAAGTACGGCTACAGAACAGACAGCTATACAGATCTTCACAACATGTACAAGAAGAGCCGTTCAGAGGGCTTTGGTCCTGAGGTTAAGCGTAGGATCATGCTTGGTTCATTTGTACTAAGCTCAGGATATTATGATGCTTACTATGTAAAGGCGTTAAAGGCTAAGGCACTTATAAAGCAGGCCTACGACAAGGCATTTGAGAAGTATGACATAATCCTTGGACCTGTTGCGCCTACAACAGCTCTTAAGATGGGAGAGTCACTCAGTGATCCTATCAAGATGTATCTTGGAGATGTATATACAGTACCTGTAAATCTTGCAGGACTTCCGGGTATATCACTTCCGTGCGGATATGACAGGGATGGAATGCCGATAGGACTTCAGATGGTCAGCGACGCATTTAATGAAAAGACTATAATAAGAGCTGCTTATGCATATGAGCAGACAAGAGAATATAAGAGACCTGCAGATGTGGCAGAAAGGGGGCAGAACTAACATGAGTAAAGCATATGAAACAGTCATAGGACTTGAGGTTCATGTAGAGCTTGCAACCAGGACAAAGATCTTCTGTGGATGCAGTACAGCATTCGGCGGAGCACCTAATACACATACATGTCCTGTATGTACAGGTATGCCGGGTTCACTTCCTGTCCTTAACAAGGCAGTGGTTGAGAAGGCTATGGCAGTTGGTCTTGCCACAAACTGTAATATTACAAGAAATTGCAAATTCGACAGAAAGAACTATTTCTATCCTGATAACCCACAGAACTATCAGATATCCCAGTTATACTATCCTATATGCAGGGACGGTAAGGTTGAGATAGAGGTTGAGGGAAAAAAGAAATTTGTAAGGATACATGAGATCCATATGGAGGAGGATGCAGGCAAGCTGGTCCATGATCCATATACTGACAGCTCACTGGTAGACTTTAACCGTTCAGGTGTACCTCTTATTGAGATCGTATCAGAGCCTGATATGCGTTCCGCAGATGAGGTTATTGCGTACCTTGAGAAGCTCAGACTTATAATACAGTACCTTGGTGCTTCAGATTGTAAGCTCAACGAGGGCTCTATGAGAGCCGATGTAAACCTTTCCGTAAGAGAGGTTGGAGCAGAAGAGTTCGGTACAAGAACAGAGACCAAGAACCTTAATTCCTTCAAGGCTATTGCCCGTGCCATTGAGAACGAGAGAGAGAGACAGATCGATCTTATTGAATCCGGCGAGAAGGTAGTTCAGGAAACAAGAAGATGGGATGATACAAAGGAATATTCATATCCTATGCGATCAAAGGAAGACGCCCAGGATTACAGATATTTCCCTGATCCTGACCTGGTGCCTATACACATCAGTGACGAATGGCTTGAGGAGATAAGATCAAAGCAGCCTGAGTTCAGAGATGAGAAGAGGGCAAGATACAGAGAAGAGTATCAGATCCCTGATTATGATATTGACATTATCACAAACTCAAAGAAGCTTGCAGATATATTCGAGGATACCATAGCTCTTGGAGCAGCACCTAAGAAGGTGTCTAACTGGCTCATGGTAGAGACCATGAGACTCCTTAAGGATAATGTGATGGATCCTGAGGATATTAAGTTCACAGCTAAAAATCTTGCCAAGCTTATTAAGCTTGTGGACGCCAGAACCATCAACGGAAATGTTGCAAAGGAAGTGTTCGAGCATGTATTTGCTGAGGATATAGATCCTGAGGCTTATGTTAAGGAGCATGGCCTTGCAACCGTAAATGATGAAGGCGCTCTTAAGACAGCCTGTGAAGCAGCCATAGCAGGAAACAGCAAGGCTGTAGAGGATTACAAGGGCGGAAAAGAGAAAGCTCTTGGTGCACTTGTGGGACAGGTTATGAAGGCAATGAAGGGAAAGGCTGATCCGGGATCTGTTAATCAGATGCTCCGGGAGCTGCTGAAATAACTGTGTCAGTCCTTTGCCAGAGTAAGCGCCTATGTGTTGAATCACATTTTGAATGGTGCTTACGGGATGCCTCCGGGTGTAAACAAGGGGGCACTACTAAACAGACAAATTTTAAATGAACTGATGTTCAATAAAGCAGGAGTAAGATATGGAAGAGAACAGACCTGTTAAAAAAAGAGAAATCTATAAGAGAGTGATATCATTTTTTGAAGGCTTTGTATTGCTGGCTATAGAAGTGTTGATGTTTGCGTACCTGTGGTACACAAATTACTCAAAAGACATTATAATACCTTTCGCCATGAGAGGTAACTGGGCTGTTGTAGGAATGTATGGACTTATAGTGTTCCTGTTCACTAAGCTTTATGGTGGTTACAAGGTGGGATTTTTAAGGATCATAGATGTACTTTACTCACAGATCCTGTCTATGGTATGCGCAAATATTGTTGCATACATACAGCTCTGTATGGTATGTCGTGATTATATTAATCCACTGGTTCTTGTAGAGTTGTCGGGAGCGGAGCTTCTGGTTATATTTGCATGGGTGTTTATATGCAGATATATGTACAGAAAGTATTATCCTCCAAGACATCTGCTTCTTATATATGGATACAAGACTCCTAAGGAGTTCATTGAGAAGATAAATGCCAGAAAAGACAAATATGTTATTCAGGATATAATACATGTCAGTGAAGGCGAGAAGGTTATCAAGGAGAAGATCCTTGATTATGAGGGCGTTATAATATGTGAGACTAAGGCATACATAAGAAATGAACTGGTTAAGTATTGCTTTGAACATTCCATCCGTTCCTATGTTGTTCCGAAGCTGTCAGATATCATCATCCTTGGAGCGGAGCCTATCCACCTCTTTGATACACCGTTGCTTCTGTCGCGTAACAGAGGCTTAAGCGGAGAGGATGTAATCGGTAAGAGAATCCTTGATATTATATGTGCCATTATACTTTTGGTGTTATTCTCGCCATTTATGATAATAATTGCCCTGTGTATCAAGCTCTATGACGGAGGACCTGTATTTTATAAGCAGGACAGACTTACCTTAAACGGAAGAGTGTTTAAGATATACAAGTTCAGAAGCATGAGAATGGATTCTGAGGAGGCAGGAGCCCAGCTTGCCAAGAAGAATGATGACAGGATCACACCTGTTGGTAAGGTCATCAGATCACTTCATCTGGATGAGCTGCCACAGATATTCAACATACTTAAGGGCGATATGTCGATGGTGGGGCCAAGACCTGAAAGACCGGAGATCGCAGCTCTCTACAGGGAAGAGTTCCCTGAGTTCGATTATCGTCTTAAGATGAAAGCGGGACTTACAGGCTATGCCCAGGTGTACGGCAAATACAATACAACACCAAGAGACAAGGTTAAGCTGGATCTTACCTATTATGAGCAGTATTCGGTATGGCTTGATATTAAGCTCATTCTGTTGACGTTTAAGATTCTGTTCCAGAAGGAGAATACTGAAGGAATAGATGCAAATATGACAACAGCCATAAGAGAGGATGTTAAGAAGCGTGTAAAGAAGAATGAGAAGCCGGCTGATTTTGATGAGACAACGGATTCGTTCTAGTCATCTGATATACGGATCAGTGTGCAAGTGATCCAAAGAAACGATAAAACAAATAAATGAAAAAATCCGGAGAATGTTACACACATCCTCCGGATTTTTGTAATAAGACTTTATTCAAAAATCATGCTTGCATGATCGCATCTGAACATTGCTGATTTATTTAATCTACAGTGTATATCCGTTTTTAACCAACAGAGCCTTGGCTGTTTCAATAGAGTCAACGCCTGTGGCATTCTTAATAGGGGCAAATTCCTTTTCTCTTACAACCTCAAATGGAAGACAGGTCTCCATGTAGCCTATCATATCAAGGGCAAGAGTCTCAAACTTATAACCGTTTGGTTCCTCAGGCTTAACAAGCTCACCTTCATTATTAATGTAAGGAACCTTTTTCTTTACCACATGAAGCGGCATTTTCTTGTCTAACAGGTTCATAAGCTTGTCTACAGGGAACATATAGTTGAGGGTGACACCATAGTTGTATGCGTACTCACCCCGTTCATTTTTCTCGTAAGCCATTTCCTCGCTTAATTCATAGTATTCAACAATGAAAGGCTTTCCGTCCTTCATACAGAGAACACCTACACGCTCATGAGGATCTGCTTTCTTTATAACCTTGCCGCCTGATACATAGCCTTCCTTAAGAACAGCCCCCAGGAAGACAGGGTCGGCAATGCCTTGAAGAACATTGTCTACAGAGAATACATTTATCCATTTAATATTGTCCTTAACAATTGTATCCATAAGGCCTGCTCGCTCAAGAGAAGAGAACCAGCCGCCGTTGCCATTTGGAGAGAGACATATCTGTCCCTTGTCCTCTAAGAGGATCTTGCCGTCAAAATCTGTTGAAGGAACCATTTCCTGGCGGAAGAAGTGGATATAATCCCTGTTGTATCCGAAATAATCATGCTCTCTAAAGAATGTGGTGGTCTGCTCATGGTTCTTCACATTTGTCATTATGAAGAAGTGGATCCATGTACCGGACTCATGCACTACATCCAGAGTGTGCTCCACAAGAAGCTGGAAGATGAACATATCCTTTGTCTCACCAACATTCAAGGTCCCCTTAGGACCATCAAAACCAAGGCGGGTTCCCTGTCCGCCGGCAAGAAGCACCAGTGCCAGATCCCCTGCCTTAATGGCTTTAAGACCTGCAGACTTGTATTCGTCGTGTTTTTTCTCAATATCCTCAAGCGTCATTGCGTTTATAGGAACAATGGTAGATTCCTTTTTATCTTCCTTGGCATGAAGATTATCTAAAATAGAAAAGTCTATAGCTGAGATCTGCTTTAACAGAGACTCTTTTCCTTCGTTGTCAAGCTCATCATAGTACCTGAGTATGTGTAACTGGTCCTTGGCTTTCAGCAATTCGTATGCTTCGTTATAATTCATAATTTTCTCCCTATTCTTGGAACATCAGCCCATTGAAATTTGTCTGTTTGGTATCGCCCCTCACATTCGTGTTGGTGTTGTCCCCTCACATTCGTTCGGCGACATTTCGTCGGTGTCATTCCAATATGCATCTTCGATGCATAGACACCTCCTCTCGGCGACATTTCGTCGGCGTCATTCCAATATGCATCTTCGATGCATAGACGCCTCCTCCCGGCGGCAGGTCGATTGTGCCATTTCAATATGTGTTTTCAACACATGGGTGCTTACTATGGCAGCGGGCTGATGCTGCATATCAAATCATATCAATAGTTTAATTGTAGCTCTTTAATTTCTTCTTAATATTTATTGTGTCCTTAAAAACTTGAAAAATATCAGCGAGCTTGATCCTGCGGCCGTCTCCTGCGTCATCTCTTGAGTAGTTTAAGGTGATGGGAGCCTCGGCAATACGGAAGCCCTTTTTATTTGCCTTGGCAAGAATCTCAATGTCAAAGGCGTAGCCGGCGGTATCAAGAGTGACGGTGATAGGCTTTATGACAGAATTTTTGAACAGCTTTATACCTGTCTGGGTATCATGGACATTGAGTCGGAAGAGTACCTTTAACATAAGGTAGTATCCGTAACTCATGATCTTTCTGATCAATGGGTAGTCAAGCTTTGAGTCCTTGTGAAGCTTTGAGCCGATAACTATATCTACATCCTGTTCCTTCATTATCTTAAGGAAGCTTTTGAGCATTTTAGGGCTGAGCTCCAGATCGGAGTCAAGGAATGCGATATATCTGCCGGAGGCGTTTTCTATTCCGTGACAAATGGCGTATCCCTTACCATGGTTATCACTGTAGCCGTAGTCTGAGACTGAGGCAAGCTTAGAGGCTGCTCTTTTTATCTCATCCCAGGTGTTGTCCTTGCTTCCGTCATTTACAGCGATTATTTCATAGCGCCTGACGAAAGTACTTAAGATCTTATCTGTCTCTACCAGATTGTCATATATATGCTGTCCTTCATTATATGCAGGCATAACTACAGATAAAGTTATATTTTCATTCATTTTAGTCACCAAAATCCGTAAATAATTATGTTTTGAAGCGGAAATATCATTGGTGGATTTCCACTCCTAAACAGTCTTATTGACAATATACATTTTTTGATAATGGCTGTCAAGTCTAAGGGGGAAAGGGGCAGAACTTAAGTGATATGGGAGATTCGCATCGTCATTTTCAAACTGTTTTCAGTCATAAATATGATTTGGAACTGTTTTTTACAACGACTTTACTTAAAGGATATCTGGATTACATGTGGAGATGGATAAAGGAAGGATAAAAAGGTAGCGGGATGCAATAAAAACGAAACAAAAATGCAATAAATTGTGCCACTCTGCCATGCCTGTCTTGTAAAAATTGTAAAAATAATGTATTATACAAAGAGGTATGCAAATAAACACACATTTTTGATTGAGAGGAAATCCGTGATGGATAATAATATGTCAGAATACGAGAAGCGTCTGGCTGCCTTTAAGGCACAGGCAATGCAGAGAGCTGATGAGATAGTTGGAGATTTTGAAGACGAAGATGATCTTTCATCTATAATATCCAGACATAATGCAGGGGCAACCTCATCCGGTAAGGATGATATTGCAAATGACAGGATTGGCAATTCCGCAGGGAAAGCCGATGACGTAAAGAGAGCTGGTGACGTCAAGATTAAGAAAGCTGATGATGTCAAGAAAGCTGGTGACGTAAGGACGGACAGGTCAAAGCATGCGTCAACAGGCATTGAGACAAAACAACCTAAAACCACATCAGTACCTGCAAGTGAGACTATGAAGGTTAATATACCTGATAGTGTAAAAAAGAAGATAGAAAAGCCGAGGAATCTTGATGAGGAGGTTGAATCGGTACTGGCACAGGTTAATGCTCTTGCAGAGGCGGCTGCATCTCTTCATGGAAATGATATGCCGGCAGAGGAAGAGAAAGATGACAGTACAACGGATCAAAATACTGCAGGACTTGATGATAATGGAGGAAGTCATCCGGGAAGTGTTACGGCAGACCATATTGATGAGATTCGGGAAGAACAGGGTGCCGCAGGTTACCGGGAGGAGACTTGTGCGTATGACGGGACTGATGATTATCAGGATGGGGCTTACGATGACGAGATAGATGATTACGGAGAAGAGGCCTGCGCAGACGAGAACGATGACTATGGAGAAGAGACTTACGCTGACGATGAGACAGACTATGATCAGAATGACGAATATGCAGATGAAGAGACCGATGGATACCATGATGAGTATGAAGATGAGCCGTATCCGGAGGATGATGGCAGGGATCTAGGATACCTTGATGATCTCTATGAGGGCGAGGAGCATATGCCTGAGAAACTTCCGGTGGAAAAGAAGAAGAGCAATAAAGGCTGGACAGCAGTGTTTATTGTGATGGTACTTACATTGGCAGCTTTATGCGTGGTTTATCTCAAGCAGAGAGCGACTCTTATGGGAGACGATATAAATGTTATCAATATCAAGCAGGCAGATATAGTTACCAACGAAGGCGTTGCCGAGGAAACAAAGGGATACACTACTATAGCCCTTTATGGTGTTGATTCAACAGACAGCAACAAGGGCAGCGGCACCAACAGTGACTGTGTAATGTTACTCAGCATAAACAATGCTACAGGAGAGATCAAGACAGTATCAGTATACAGAGATACATTGCTTGAGACCTATGGCATGGACAATGGTGCAATGAAGATCAATTACGCTTATCAGATGGGCGGAGCATTGACAAGTATCAATACTCTTAATACAAATCTTGATCTTAATATTACTGATTTTGTTACTATTGATTTTGACGGACTGGCAAGTATAATAAATGCCATTGGTGGAGTTACCATTGATGTGGATGAGAGCGAGCTTGATGCCTTTAATTTAAGCATTGCAAATCAGATAAAGGAGTCCGGTGACTTTATCGATGGTATCCACTCTGCCGGCAAGCAGGTGTTAAACGGCGAGCAGGCAGTGGCATATTCAAGGATAAGGACTACCGATAAGGGAGATATAACAAGAACAGAGAGACAGAGAAAGGTTCTTTTTGCCATAGCAGGCAAGGTTAAGAGCATGGATGCTGCCACAGTTCTTAAATTCGTAGATGTGTCATTTGGATTTGTCTCTACAAGTATCACCAGGGATGAGATGGTTAAGCTTGCCAAGAAGGTGTCCACATATGAATTTAAGGAAGAGATTGGCTTCCCTATGGAGTACAGCCCAGTTATACTTTCCGATGATCAGGGAGTTGTAGCTGCAAATGATCTGAGCAGCAATGTCAAGAGACTTCATGAGTATCTCTATGGAAATGGCGGATACACTGTATCTAGTACTGTAAGTACCATAAGTGACAGATTAAAGAGTCTTACAGGAGTAACAGGTGCGGGAGATGCGCAGGCAGGCGGTGTGGGAGATGCACAGACTGGCCAGGAAGCAGATACCACCGGTGAAGAGGAGTCCAGCGAGGAAGCAACTACTGCTGCTGAGTAAGACGGTGACGTGATAATATCATAATAGTATTTTTGTGCTCGTATTGTTATAGAAATAATTTGAAATAATCAGAAAAAATAATCTAATATAAGCAATATATCAGAAGACCATAAACTACAGTTTTGATGACTGGGATTATGGTCTTTTATTATTGCAATAAGCTCTTATATTAGTTAAGTCTGTGTATAACGGAACGACAGGGGATCTGGTAAAAAGTATACACAATTAAATAAATAGTAAACACAATAAAATACATATAAGAGAATTGCAAAACTATCTGACAACTTGATAAAATTTACTATTTACAAACTGGATAAAAGGTAGTATAGTATCGAACTAGAAAAGGAAAAACAAGCAAAAGACGATATTTACACAATAAAAACAAGTAAAAAGCAAAAATACCGCAATTTTATTAAGAAAGGTATTTGCCTTTAAAATATGAGTAAAGTGTAGAATGATATAAAAAGGAAAGCACGCCGAGCCGTGCCAATAACCAGGAGGTGCAGTGATGAAAGAGTTACGAGAAAGCATAGGTTTATATGACAGCAGTTATGAGCATGACAACTGTGGTATAGGAGCTGTTGTTAATATAAAAGGAATCAAAACTCACGAGACGGTGAACAATGCACTTAAGATTGTAGAAAATCTTGAGCACAGAGCCGGAAAGGACGCAGAGGGTAAGACCGGAGATGGTGTTGGTATTCTTCTCCAGATATCCCACAAGTTCTTCAGCAAGACAGTTTCGGCCATGGGATATGATCTCGGAAATGAGAGAGAGTACGGCGTTGGTATGTTCTTCTTCCCTCAGAAGGAGCTTCCGAGAAAACAGGCCATGAAGATGTTTGAGGTTATCGTAGAGAAGGAAGGACTTGAGTTCTTATGCTGGAGACAGGTGCCTACAACTCCGGGAATACTTGGAAAGAAGGCATTGGATGTTATGCCATGTATAATGCAGGCGTTTATCAAGAAGCCTGATTCAATAAAGAATATAATGGACTTTGACAGAAAGCTTTACTTTGTAAGAAGGATATTTGAGGAAAGCAATGATGATACATATGTACCTTCACTGTCAAGCAGGACAATAGTATACAAAGGAATGTTCCTGGTTGGAGAACTGAGACTCTTCTATAATGATCTGCAGGATCCTGATTATGAATCAGCAATCGCACTGGTACATTCAAGATTTTCAACCAATACAACTCCTTCCTGGCTGAGAGCCCATCCATACAGATATCTGTGCCATAACGGTGAGATCAACACAATCCGTGGAAATGAGGATAAGATGATAGCCCGTGAGGAGACCATGGAATCAACTATCATGCAGGATGAAATGTACAAGGTAATGCCTGTGCTGGATCCTGACGGCTCAGACTCAGCAAGACTTGATAACTGCCTTGAGTTCCTTGTGTTAAATGGAATCCCGCTTCCTCTTGCGGTTATGATAACAATTCCTGAACCTTGGGAGAATGACAGATATATGAGTCAGGAGAAGAAGGACTTCTATCAATACTACGCAACCATGATGGAGCCGTGGGATGGACCTGCTTCTATATTATTTACAGATGGAGATGTAATGGGAGCCGTACTGGACAGAAACGGACTCAGACCATCAAGATATTACATTACAGACGATGATTACCTTATCCTTTCGTCAGAGGTTGGTGTTCTGGAGGTTGATCCTGCCAAGATCGTGAAGAAGGATAGATTGAGACCGGGACGTATGCTTCTTGTGGATACTGTGAACGGACGCCTTATTTCAGACGAGGAGATCAAGGAGAAGTACGCCAAGGCTAAGCCATATGGTGAGTGGCTTGACAGCAATCTGGTACATCTTTCGGATCTGAAGATACCCAACGTACGTGTTGAGGAATATACAGACGAGGAAAGACAGAGACTTCAGAAGGCATTTGGATATACCTATGAGGATTTCAAGAATACCATCTATCCAATGGCAGAAAAGGGTACAGAGGCTATACATGCCATGGGTACAGATACTCCGCTGGCTGTTTTATCAAATCATCACAAGCCGCTGTTTAACTACTTCAAACAGTTATTTGCCCAGGTTACAAACCCACCTATTGATGCCATAAGAGAGGAAATCGTAACCTCCACATCAGTATATCTCGGAAAGGACGGTAACATCCTTGATGAGAAGCCGGAGAATTGTCATGTGCTTAAGATCAATCATCCTATCCTAACAAATACGGATCTTCTTAAGATAAAGAACATGAAGGTTGAGGGCCTTAAGGTTGCAACTCTTCCTATATTATATTATAAGAACACATCAATGGAGAAAGCCATAGACAGAATGTTTGTTGAGGCTGATAAGCTCTACAGGGATGGGGTGAATATCCTTATCCTTTCAGACAGGGGTGTTGATGAGAACCATGTAGCTATACCATCACTGCTTGCTGTGTCAGCTATGCAGAAGCATCTGGTAAGAACAAAGAAGAGAACTTCGGTTGCCATTATCCTTGAAAGTGCAGATCCAAGAAATGTACATCATTTCGCTACACTTCTTGGCTATGGTGCCTGCGCGGTAAATCCATATCTTGCCATTGACACCATTAAGCAGATGGTTGATTCCCATTTGCTGAACAAGGATTTCTATGCTGCAGTTGATGATTACAACAGTGCAATATGTCATGGAATAGTTAAGATAGCTTCCAAGATGGGTGTATCCACCATTCAGTCATACATGGGTTCACAGATATTTGAATGTATCGGACTTTCAAAGGAGGTTGTGGACAGATACTTCACCAACACTGTAAGCGTTGTGGGGGGCTCAGGCATAGCAGAGCTTGAGAAGACAGTGGATGATCTTCATTCATCAGCATTTGACCCGCTGGGACTTGATACAAACCTTGCCCTTACAAGCATAGGTGCCCACAAGTTCAGAGGAAACAAGGAGGAGCACCTGTATAATCCTAATACAATACATCTTCTCCAGTTGTCCACATGGACAGGTGACTACAGCAAGTTCAAGGAGTACACCAAGGCACTGTACAACGAACAGAGACCATTCCATCTGAGAAATCTCATGGAATTCAAATATGCAGATAAACCAATACCACTTGATGAAGTAGAGCCTGCAAGCTCTATTGTTAAGAGATTTAAGACCGGTGCCATGAGCTACGGATCAATTTCAAAGGAAGCCCATGAATGTATGGCGATCGCCATGAACGAGCTGGGTGGAAAGTCCAACTCCGGTGAGGGTGGTGAGTCTGTTGAGAGACTTACCATAGGACCTGACGGTAAGAACAGGTGCTCAGCCATCAAGCAGGTGGCTTCGGGAAGATTTGGTGTCACATCAAGATATTTGGTAAGTGCCAAGGAGATCCAGATAAAGATGGCACAGGGGGCAAAACCTGGTGAAGGCGGACACCTTCCGGGCGGTAAGGTATATCCTTGGATCGCCAAGACAAGACTTTCAACTCCGGGAGTAAGTCTTATATCTCCACCACCTCATCATGATATTTACTCTATCGAGGATCTGGCACAGCTTATATATGATTGTAAGAATGCCAACAGGGACGCGAGAATATCAGTAAAGCTTGTTTCAGAGGCAGGGGTTGGTACTGTAGCAGCCGGTGTTGCCAAGGCAGGTGCTCAGGTAATCCTGGTATCCGGCTATGACGGAGGAACAGGTGCAGCACCGCACAACTCAATACACTATGCAGGACTTCCATGGGAGCTTGGACTTGCTGAGACCCATCAGACCCTTATAAAGAATGACCTGAGAAATAAGGTTATCCTTGAGACTGACGGTAAGCTTATGACAGGCCGTGATGTGGCTATAGCAGCAATGCTTGGTGCAGAGGAGTTCGGATTTGCAACTGCTCCACTGGTAACAATGGGCTGTGTAATGATGAGAGTATGTAATCTGGATACATGTCCTGTGGGCGTGGCAACACAGAACCCTGAGCTTCGTAAGAGATTTAAGGGTAAGCCTGAGTATGTGAAGAATTTCATGCTGTTTATAGCTGAGGAACTCAGGGAGTACATGAGCAAACTTGGTATAAGAACAGTTGATGAGCTGGTAGGACGTTCAGATCTCTTATATGCCGGAGAAGAGGCTAAGAAGAGAAATGTGATCCTTTCAAAGATCATTGATAACCCATACATTGATATGCCTCAGAATAAGGTTAAGTATAACGAGAAGAATGTATATGACTTCAAGCTTGATCAGACAATTGATATGAGGATACTCATGAAGCAGCTTGGCTCGGCATTGGCCAAGAAGCAGAGAAAGAGCATTGAGATAGATGTTGTGAATACTGACAGATCGGTAGGTACCATATTTGGCTCTGAGATCACAAAGAAGTACGGCGAGAGCCTTGAAGAGGATACTTATCTGGTAAAGTGTAACGGTGCCGGCGGACAGAGCTTTGGTGCATTTATTCCAAAGGGACTTACTCTTGAGCTTGTAGGTGACAGCAACGACTACTTCGGTAAGGGACTGTCAGGCGGTAAGCTTATTGTATATCCGCCAAGAGCTGCGAAATATAAGCATGAGGATAATATCATAATAGGAAATGTTGCCCTTTACGGTGCCACAAGCGGTAAGGCATTTATAAACGGTGTGGCAGGTGAGAGATTTGCAGTCCGTAATTCCGGAGCTGTGGCTGTTGTAGAAGGTGTCGGTGATCATGGCTGCGAGTACATGACAGGCGGTAAGGTGGTTGTCCTTGGACGTACTGGCAAGAACTTCGCTGCGGGTATGAGCGGAGGTATCGCATATGTCCTTGATGAGTCCAACGATCTCTACAAGAGACTTAACAAGGAAATGATCAACATAGAGACCCTCACTGACAAGTATGAGATAAATGAGCTTAAGCAGCTTATCATGGATCATGTAAACAATACCAATTCAGAGGTTGGAAAGAGGATCCTTGATGACTTCGCAGGTTATCTGCCTAAGTTCAAGAAGATCATTCCAGTTGATTACGAGAGGATGATGAATACCATGGTTTCTCTTGAGGAAAAAGGTATGTCAAGTGAACAGGCGTCAATAGAAGCATTTTACAAGATCAAGAACGGAGGTAAATAAATATGGGAAAGCCAACAGGATTTATGGAGTATGAAAGAAAGACAAGTGTTGAGATAAGTCCAAAGGAAAGAATCAAGAATTTTAATGAGTTCCATATTCCTCTTTCAAAGGAAGAACAGAAGATACAGGCAGCGAGATGTATGGACTGCGGTGTGCCTTTCTGTCAGGCAGGTATGATGATCTGTGGAATGACTTCAGGATGTCCCCTTAACAACCTGATACCTGAGTGGAATGACATGGTTTATAATGATAACTGGGAGCATGCTTACAGCAGGCTTGCTAAGACAAATAACTTCCCTGAATTTACAAGTCGTGTGTGCCCTGCTCTGTGCGAGAAGGCATGTACCTGTAACATAAACGGAGATCCGGTGTCTGTAAGGGAAAATGAGAGAGCTATTATTGAAAATGCCTATGAGCAGCATCTTGTGCCAAGTGAGCCTCCTAAGGTAAGAACAGATAAGACTGTGGCTGTTATAGGCTCAGGACCTTCCGGACTTGCTGTGGCTGATATGCTTAATTCAAGAGGTCATAACGTGACTGTATATGAGAGAAGCGACAGACCGGGCGGACTTCTTATGTATGGTATCCCTAATATGAAGCTTGAGAAATGGGTTATCGACAGGAAGATATCCTACCTTAAGGAGAGAGGCATAACCTTTATTACGAATACAGAGGTTGGTCCGGGAAAGGCAATGAAGAATAATTCCGTAGCCAAGGACGATCCGATGAAGGAATACCTTAAAAATCCAAACCAGAAGTATGTTAAGGCTGAGGATATCCTTAACCGGTACGATGCTGTAGTTCTTGCCTGCGGTGCTTCAAATCCAAGGGATATCAAGGCAGAGGGAAGAGATGCCAAGGGAATATACTTCGCTGTGGACTTTCTTAAGACTACAACCAAGTCCCTGGTTGATTCTGAATTTGCAAATAACAAATATGTAAATGTTAAAGGTAAGAAGGTATTAGTTATCGGTGGCGGTGACACAGGAAATGACTGTGTGGGAACCTCCGTAAGAGAGGGTGCGGCAGATGTTGTACAGCTTGAGATGATGCCTAAGCTTCCTGATACCAGAGCTGCAAATAATCCATGGCCTGAATGGCCAAGAGTCTGCAAGACAGACTATGGTCAGCAGGAGGCTATTGCAGTATACGGACATGATCCAAGAATTTATGAAACAACTGTTAAGGAGTTTATAAAGGACGAGAATGGAAATGTTAAGGCTGCCAGATGCGTAAAGCTTGACTGGAAGAAGGATCCCGAGACAGGTCGTATGAATATGACAGAGATCGCTGACAGTGAGTATGTTATAGAATGTGATACAGTACTTATTGCAGCAGGCTTCTTAGGCTGCCAGACATATGTGGCAGAGAGCTTCGGTGTGGAGCTTAATCCAAGGACAAATGTAAAAACAGAAGGCCCTGACAAGTATGCCACAAATGTTCCTAAGGTATTTGCCGCAGGTGATATGCACAGAGGCCAGTCGCTGGTAGTATGGGCAATACATGAAGGAAGAGAAGCTGCAGTTGAGGTAGACACCATGCTTATGGGTTACTCAAATATGCAGGATTAAAAATGAAGATAGAAGAGTAACATGTTTTTAACATTGTTACAGGAAATAAAAAAGCCCCGATCAGATCGGGGCTTTTTTAAAACAACAAAAGAAAAAAATTATTAATTTAAGAACTGTATTTATACTACAATATAAATATGAACAGAATATGTACAAAAATATAAAGGTTTGAAAAGTTTGTTTAAAATAAAAATGACGAAATTTGCCTGATTGTCAATACTGCACAAAGGTAAATCCGCCATTTTAATTTCAGGGTAAAAATGCACAAAACATAAAAATCCTGAATATGAACTTGTATATAATATTAACTTTACTCCTCAGCCACAGGCTTGTTTAAGTGACTTACATCAAGGTATGCCGGAAGCCCGTCTCTGTACTGTAATGATACCTCTCCGATAATAAGTGGACGAAGGTATGCAGTCATTTCTTCTGTCACATCGTTCTTCTCAGGTGTTATCCACTCAAGAGGAACGGATTTTGCCTTATTTGCAACATTTGCAACGTCAGTTGGTTCGATGATCCACTGGTATGGGTCGTTACTTATGCGGTTGATAGACGCCATGATACCGGTCTTGTCGGTGGCTGCGTATTTTACTGCTGCCTGCCCCAGTGCAAATGATTCGTTGATATCTGTTCTTGAGGCAATGTGGGCTGAACATCTCTGGAGCACATTTAACTCAATAGAGCGTACCTTGATGCTCAGTCTTTCTTTAACAAGCATCTCCAGAGCCTTTCCTGTACCGCTTAACTGGGCATGACCGAATTTGTCGGCTACTGCAGAGGTGGCACTGATGTAATTGCCGTCCTTGTCATGTATACCTTCTGATACGGCTATGATAACAGTTCTGTTGGTCTTTAATTTCTCTTTTATATCTTCAATGAACTGATCTTCGTCAAAGTCAACCTCAGGAAGGTAGATAAGATGTGGAGCAGGGCTGTACTGGTTTCTTGCCAGAACAGAGGATGCGGTGAGCCAGCCTGCATCACGTCCCATGATCTCAACTATGACGATACTTGGAATGTCGTAGATATATGTGTCGTGGGCAACCTCAAGCATTGTGGTGGCTACATATTTGGCAGCAGAGCCAAATCCCGGTGTGTGGTCGGTTATCATAAGATCGTTGTCAATGGTCTTTGGTATACCCACAATCTTCACATCGGAGCCGATCTTCTTGCCGTACTCTGACAGCTTCATAACTGTATCCATTGAGTCATTGCCGCCGATATAGAAGAAAGCACCGATCTTATGCTCTTCAAACCTGCCAAATATGGTTTTATAAGGTGTTTCATCATCATTGTAGTGAGGCAGCTTATAACGGCAGGAACCCAGGTACATGGCAGGACTCAGTTCAAGAGTATTTACCAGTGGGTACTTGGATAGGGCCATTAATGAAAGATCCATAAGATTGTTCTCAAGAACTCCCTTTATTCCGTGTATTGCACCAAATACTCGTGTGAAGCTTCCGTTTTTTCTTACTCCGTCAATAACGCCTGCGAGAGAAGCATTTATTGCTACGGTAGGTCCTCCTGATTGTGCTACTATACAGTTATCGTTCATTTGTAATTTCCTCCCTAATATTATCTGTATGTTACATGCATTTGCGTACTATAAATTTCTCAAAAAGGATAGCAGGGCAGTAGGACAGCTTTGACTTTCGTAAGCCTTCTATACCCATGTCCTCCTCTCTGTTTATATAGGTATAATCCATAAGTCTTCTGGACACAAATTCCCGGTTGATCATTGGATATATACCTCTGATGGTATCGTCGGCTTTCTCAAAATGGACATCAAAGGTATCCTTTGTCAGCTCCTCACCAAGGGTGAAGGCGGCAGGAATGTTGTCCACCTTTATAAGACCTCCGATCATATTAAGCTCCCTCATGTGCTCCAGGGAATATTTTATTATATCGTATTCGTAGCGGTGCTCCATATCCAGTTCTCTGTCAGGACCATAGTTGTTGTGTACCCAACGTCTTGCCACGTAGAGACAGTCATCTATGTTGTTTTCGGTGACATTCTCGTATATATAATCCGGGTGGGATTTGAGAAAGCTGTTGATATGGTTCCTTTTGCCGTGGAGCTTGCTTCCCGAAAGGCTTGCGAGCTTTTCTGACAGATAGATATAGTCTGCCTCGTCACGATTTTCCTCACGGATATACATGCCGGGATACCAGTTGCTGATGATATCGGCCTGCGCTCCGGTACATTCTGCGATCACCGGGACAGAAGAGTTCTCTTCAAAGTAGCTCACCATCCGGTCAAATACTTTCTTTGCTTCCTTAAGATAGTCTTCATCCTTAAGGCTGTCCTGATAGCTTGAATTTTTTTTGATGGGAAAAGTAAAAGAAGAAGGATGTCCTTCTTCTTTTCCCACGAATACCATCATATCGTCTACAATGGTATATACTGTTTCGTAAAGTCTGGACCACAATATATTATTTGCTATGCCGAAGACACAGTTTCTAATATTCAATGAACCCAGATATTCTTTTAAGGTGTCGATATTTTCTAAAGATGGGTTTATAAAATCCATAATGTATTTACATCCTTATTCAGGACACTTTAAAAGGACTGCAAGATCCTTATGTCCATATTTTTTGAGAGAATCTTTGATGAGAGATATCTCATTCTGGGAAGTCTCGATAACAACTTCTTCGAACAGACCGTCAACATATTCTTCCCATTTGGATAAAATCTGTTCCTTTGCTTCATTTGACAATGGAGGAAGCTCGAGATCTTCATCTTCATCCTCACCATACACCTTGAATATAGGAGCGTCAGGGGTGAGGGCATCCTTTCCATACGCAATAGTATATAATTCTTCTGTGTGAACAAATCCACAATCGTACATTTCAATAATGAGATCGTCAATACATTCCTTGATATCATTGAAATAGTGCTTGGCTTTCAGTCTGTCAATTTCGTCCTCGCTGTCCATATCGTACTTATTGTACCAGTATTTGTCACTGGTAGCATGAGCTTCATCATATGCTATGGCACCTTCAATACGGTTGTTTTCTATAACAACGGTGCGGTTGGTACTCATTCTGCTTTTAACAACTGAAGCAGTCCAGATGATAAGTGCAATCAACAGAATAACAAGACCACAGACCAGGACAAGTTTAAGTCTTTCCGAATCCATTTTGTTACCTACTTTCAATATTATTTCTAAACAACGCCCACATTATACTACATAAGTAGTAGATTTATCAATCCTTAAAAATCCATTCTGCCGGTATCGTCTATTGATTCAAGATCATCTGATGTATCTGTGAGACCTTCATTTTCATAAAGGATAGGAGAAGCTTCGGTTTCTGTATCTTCTGAAGCATTATCCTTAGTGTCTGTATCTTCGGAAATTATGTCCGCCGGCTCTGTGTCTTCTTCTGCCTTTGCCTCCTCGGCTGCTATATCCTCAGGATCAGGCTCGGCAGCGTAGTCGTCCAGTGAGAAATAATCCCTGTCGGTCTCGTCTTTTACAGGCATTTTCTCCATTATGCTGTCTTTGACTTTTGCAACCTTCTCATTTACCTTTGATACTTTGTCGTCAACATCGATCTTCTCATCCAACTTCTGATAAGCTGTGCTTGCCTTTATCTTGTCTCTGAATACGTAACATACACTGCCGATGGCGGCAGCAGCTACAACAGTCTTTAATAATTTGTTCTTGCTCATGATAATGCCCTCCATAAAATAAGACTTTCATAAAATATTACTTCTATTTTAATATGATTATGAACAAAACACAAGACGAATATATTCTGAAACAGGGTAGAAACAAGCATTTTATGATATTTTAATAATTAACCCCACATAATTAAATTGCGAATAAGGGACAAATGATATAATATAAAAGATAGCTATCTGCTATGCAGGATATCAGTCCGAAGGCAGTGTACTAGGAAAGAGGAAAATGATCATGAAGAAGAAAAAATTATATGAAGCACAGAAGAACTATCTTACCTGTTCAATACTGTTATTGATAGCAGGTGCATTGTTAGCCTTTTATCTGGGCAAATTCGCATTTGGAATAGGAACGATGATAGTGGGAATATTATGCCTGATAGGCTTCTTTGTGTTGCTTAAGAAGCAGGGGCTGTGCACAGTTTATGTGGATCCGCCGGAGAAGAAAAAGGCAAAGGATACTGACGAAGAAGACAAAAAGATATCCGGGGGAGATAAGAAGACTTCTGCCGGGAATAAGAAGAAATAATCGTAAGTAGATGCAGATCGGATGGATGTAGGAGATTGGTAGTATATGGATAGATTTGAGAAGGAAAAGCAGCGGCTTGAAGAAGAGATAAAGATACTTGAGCACAGATATTCTGTATATGGCACCGTAAGGTTCATAGTATTCCTTGTTATGGCGGCAGGTATCATAATAGGTGTGTACGACAGTAAGACCGTATGGCTTGTGGTTGGATTTGCGGCTGCTGTGGGTTTTGTGGCACTGGTATTTCTTCATGGACGGGTAAATGAAAACCTTGAGTATGCCCGTGCAAAGAAGCTGGTGTGTGAGAGATATATAAGCAGATACTCTGATGATTGGAAGAAATTCCCTGAGGGTGGCAGCGAATATCTGACAGATGAAGACCTGGTGGCAAGGGACATGGATATCCTTGGACCTAATTCACTGTATCAGTTTGTAAATGTATGTGGTACAGAGGATGGTAAACGTACCCTTGCGGCAACACTCAAGAATCCGGATTTCATGCCTGATGAAATAGTTAAGAGGCAGGCTGCAGTGAAGGAACTGGCGGGAAAGCAGAATTTTGTAGTGGATTTTGAAGCCTTGGGCGTTAAGGCGGGAATGGGTAAAAAGAAAAAGTACACCTCAGATGTATTTGTGGAGTACTGCAACGGAGACACTCATATTCCTGTAATATTCAATGTGCTGAGATTTTTACTGCCGTTTGTGACAATAACTCTTATTGTGCTGGCGGCAGCTTCCAGGATAAGCTATGCATATCCGGTGATATCATTTTTCGCAGTGCTGTTGTTTGCATGGGGAACATCGGGAGTGGCAGGACAGGCGGTTATGCCAATGGTGTCATTTGGCTATGTTCTTGAGGATTACATCAGGATGTTTGAGATGATAGCCGAGGAGGATTTTCAGGCCGACATATTAAAGGATATAAAGCAGAGTATTTCTGCGGAGAGTGGTGCACTTGAGTCTGTAAAGAAGCTTAAGACAATATGTGCGGCCTTCAACATAAGATATAATCCTGTAGTTCATCAGTTGTTATGTGGTCTTCTTATGTGGGACTTTCATCTGGGTGTTATGATGGATCACTGGAAGAACAAAAACGGAGAGTACGTTGAGGGCTGGATCAGGGCGGTTTCAAGACTTGAGGAGCTTATAAGTCTGTCTGTTATAGATACCACAAGGGCAGCCTGTTATCCGGAGGTCACAAGACATGAAAAGGTATCGGTTAAAGGTATGGGATTGAGGCATCCCCTTATAGATCCTTCCGTTGTAGTTGCAAATGACGCTGATTTCCAGGGGGGAACCACCATCATAACAGGATCAAACATGTCAGGTAAGACCACATTCTTAAGGACTCTGGGAGTTAATCTTGTGCTGGCGTATGCCGGTGCACCCGTGTGTGCAGATACCTTTAAGGCTGACTACATGAAGATATTTACATCCATGAGGGTTACCGATGATGTAAGCAACGGAATATCCACCTTCTATGCGGAGATACTCAGGATAAAGAGCATGGTGGAGTACAGAAAGTGCAACAAACCCATGCTGTGTCTCATTGATGAGATATTTAAAGGAACGAATTCCGCCGACAGGATAGTGGGAGCCAGAAAGGTCATCAGCAAGCTTTCAGCGGCTTCTTCAATGACTATGGTATCCACCCACGATTTTGAATTGTGTGATATTGAGAATTATGATGGCAGTCATGCTGCAAATTATCATTTTGAAGAATACTATGAGGGCGACCAGCTTAAATTTGATTACAGAAAGAAGGATGGACGCTGTACCACCACAAATGCCATGGCGATACTTCACATGGCAGGTCTGGATTAACAGGATTGCTCCACCAGGATATAAGTTTAATAAGTTATTGAGAGAACCCGTCATTTATGGCGGGTTTCCTTGTAAAATCTACTAAAATTACGGTAGAAAAGCCCTTGTGTGGTTTTGCACAATTATGCACAATGCCGATTTGTGAAATTTACTAAAAAGATTATTGAATGGAAATTTTTTTTGTGATATAGTACAAATATAAGATTATTTTTATCCAAAGAATACAAAAAACGACATATAAAGGAGGAATAGAATATGTTACCAGCAAATATAGCCGCAGGTAGTGATAATAATGTTCTATCCATAGCAGCATCCAATAACAAGGGACTGCTCATAAGATTTTTGAACGAGCAGGTTGAAGACGGATTTTATGCTCTTGTTATCGATTACTTGAAGGACAGCAATTTTGATCTGTCATCCATGATGGTAGATGATGATGTTAAGGCACAGTGTACAAAGCTCTATGAATTAGCCGAGTTTGTAGACTTTAATATCAAGGCTACAGGAAGATATGAGATTGAAGAATGGATAGAGCCATTGTTCAAGTTTATTTACGGAGATATTGATCCGAGCGATATTGATGCTCCTATAAGCGCAACAGGTATCTACAGATACAGTATCTGGCTTATTTATCTCTATCAGACAGAGAAGTTCCCAGAGGCAATGAGACTTATCGGAGAGAGGATTGCACCGCTTCTCATCAATGTAAGCTATCAGATCCTTGAGGATGATGACAGACCTAAGAACTTTGATAAGGCGGTTATGGGATATCTTGATCTTATCAATGTTGTCATGGAGATGGAGCTTCCTCTTTCATCAGCAGGATCAGACGCATATATCAATAACCTTGAGGTTCTCTTCGATTATGTTGTTGAGGATCCACATGTGGGTAATGATTATAAGATCCAGTTCAGCATTGGTCTCTTTAATGCATATATAGCAGATAAGAATTACGCAAAGGCATTTGAGTTCTACGGACTTAATGCAGAGTTTATACCTATTGACAACCTTGCAGTTTACGAGAACTTTAAGGAGCTTATCAGAAACTGCAACAGTGCACAGAGCACCAGTGTTCTCTCAAGAAGCGTTGTTTCTGCTATTTCAAAGCAGGAGATTTACAACAAGAGGATCGATACATTATTAGGTGAGGTTGCCAGCTTCGTAAAGAAGGTATACAAGTATATCGAGGACGAACCTGAGATGAAGAAGAACCTTCAGACTCTTGGAACAGGAGCACAGCTCACCGGTAAGACAAATATATTCGAAGGTCTCTATGAATATAATCTTGTATTCCATGAGTGCGGAATAAAGGCTATCGTAAACAGCGACATGTCCACACGTTCATGGGAGGAGAAGTACGAGATACTTGAAACCTTGTATACAACGCTTAATGTTGTATTTGATGGATACAACGTATACGAGATTTCAAACAAGATCGAGCACCAGTACATTGAGCTTACTTGGATCGGCAACTATGTAAATGCCAATCCTAACCTCCTTAAGCAGTTCTTCAGCGTAAAGGAGAAGATCAAGGCATTCAAGGTTAGAAAGAATTCTATCCTTGAGAAGAGCAAGACAAATTACGAGATCAAGAAGATGATCGATGACAGACAGAAGCACCTTCTGTTCATGGCTGCTGAGGACATGATCGTAAACGGACTTAACAAGGGTAAGACACCTATCATCAGCTCTGGTTATGACCTTAACACAGCTAAGAGATATCTTCAGGAAACATATGACAAGTGTGTTCTTCCTCCTAAGTATGAGACAGAGAGTGCAGGAACATCAGGCGGTGGCGGATTCTTCGGTAAGAACAAGGGTGCTGCCATGAGCAATGACCTCTTAAGACTTCTCAGAGACGCAACTATCGAAGAGATGTTATGCAAGTCAGAGTGGTTATGGCATCAGCATGTTGACAAGGGACTTGATAAGCCAACCCAGGAAGAAGCAACATATTCGGTTGCATGTCTTGTAAAGGTTGTAAACAGGATCCTTGACAAGAAGGGAACTTCAAAGGCTGCTGCTTCTCCTAACAAGAAGGTTATCATTACAAAGACAGGTAAGGTTATCGAGCTTTCAGATGAGTCAGGTCAGGCACCTGTTAAGCAGCAGGAGTCAGGTGTTATCGACGCTATCGACAACATTGTAGTAACTCTTAAGGATAAGTCAGAGGCGAATGTTGAGTATGTTAAGTCATACATCGAGGATCTCTTAAGCTCGCTTATGAAGACCAAGTTCGATAAGGACACAATGCTCACACAGTTTGACGCAGAAGAGCTCAGAGCAAAGACCTTCCAGGTTATCAAGAGACTTAACCTTGATATGCTTGCTTAATCAATACGAACAATTATTAAGAACAAAGAACATATAAAACAACAAAGAAAAGAACAAAGAACGAGAAACGTCCGGGTCGTAAGGCCCGGACGTTTTTTTCGGAAATAGCATTACATTACAAAAATTATTATAACAAATGCTATCGTTTTTCCTGATGATCAGGCGGCACTATTTGATCAGTTTGTGTTTTCTCAGATAGAAGAAGAGTATGAGCTTCTCAGGTATTCGCTTTAATATGATCTGGATCTCCTCGTGCTTATCTATTGGTTTAACAAGTATTGAGTAAATGCCAAGTTTATTTGCACCCCACAGATCAGTGAAGAGCTGGTCCCCTACGAAGAGGGTGTGTTCAATGTCTGAGGACGTTTTATCAAGGGCGGCAAGATAGCCTTTTTTAAGAGGTTTGCCGGCCTTGTAGACGTAATCTGCTTTGACTTTGGCGTTGAAGGAGGCCACTCTTGGCTCCTTATTGTTTGAAACCAGACATATCTTAAAGCCTATAGTCTTAAGCCGTTCAAATAATCGGATGGCTTTTTTATTCGCCGGAGCACCATGGGTCACCAGGGTATTGTCGATATCAAATAATATGGTCCTAAAGCCCATATCGTAGTATTTCCTGAAATCTATAACATAAGTTGAAGAATAGTATTCTTTTGGATAAAAAGTTTTGAACATAGGGGAATTCCTTTCTAAATCATTCAAGGGAAGTATAACATTTCATGACCGCCCTTACAACCGGGACATGCCTGTATTATATAAAATCTTTTTTAGAAAAGTGTCACAGAAATTTCAGATTTTAGCCATTGCCAAAAAGGATATTTGCGAATAGAATGAAAACAGGTTTTGAAGGATAGGGTGCATGAGCTTTTCTATGGGCTTGCATAATTCAAACATATGTGGTATCCTTTACCCGTCAATAAAATTAATATTCTTCGGGGCGGAGTGAAAGTCTCCACCGGCGGTATTTAGCATGGAAGCTATAAGCCCGCGAGCCGCATGGCATGACCTGGTGAGAATCCGGGGCCGACAGTATAGTCTGGATGTGAGAAGTAAGATATGAGATCAGGATAGAGACAGCTAAAGCAATATGATGTTGTTGATGGCAGTTGGTTATCGGATGATTTAAGAAATTTTGAGCCGGAGGTATTAATCCCCCGGCTCTTTGTTTATTGTAATGATGTCAAAGACAGATACATATATACAGAAAGAAGTGATCAAATGGAACACAATTCAGTTGTGATTACAGAAGAAGATAAGAAATATATGCGGCGGGCAATAGAGCTTGCGAAGCTTGGAACCGGTGCAGTGAACCCTAACCCACTGGTGGGGGCGGTTATTGTTAAGGATGGCAGGATCATAGGTGAAGGATATCACAGAAAATATGGTGAGCTTCATGCGGAGCGGGATGCCATAGCCCATCTTACAGAGGACGCCGAGGGAGCGGACATGTATGTTACTCTCGAGCCATGCTGTCACTACGGCAAGCAGCCACCCTGTGCCCTGGCGGTAATAGAACATAAGATAAAGCGGGTATTTGTAGGCTCAGATGATCCAAATAAACTGGTTTCAGGTGGCGGATATAAGCTACTTCGGGACGCAGGAATAGAGATTATCACCCATGTGCTCAAGGATGAATGTGACGGCATAAATGATGTGTTCTTTCACTATATTGTGAACAAGACTCCTTATGTTGTAATGAAATATGCCATGACCATGGACGGCAAGATAGCGACCAGGGAGGGCTACAGCAAGTGGATAACAGGAGAGACTGCCAGAAACCATGTGCAGGAACAGAGAAATGCATTATCCGGAATAATGGCAGGAATAGGTACTGTATTAAAGGATGATCCTATGCTTACCTGCAGGATACCTGGTGGAAGAACACCGGTGAGGATCATTTGCGATACCCACGGAAGGATTCCTGTGGACAGCAACATAGTAAAATCTGCAGATACGGTCAGAACAATAATCGCTGTGTCCGACAAATGGATCGATACTTCCGATGGGCAGGAAAAGGCCAATAAGTTAAATGATATGGGAGCTGAGATACTTGCTGTTCCTGAAAATGACGGACACATAGATCTTAAGGCTCTTATGACAGAGCTTGGTGCCCTGCAGATAGATGGAATATTGCTTGAGGGTGGAGGCACCCTTAACGAGAGTGCTCTTAAGGCAGGCGTTGTAAATGAAGTAGACGCTTATATAGCACCTAAGATATTTGGCGGAGCAGGTCACTCCCCTGTAGATGGCGAGGGCGTTTCCCTGCCGGATGAAGCATACCGGTTCAGACTTGCGAAAACTGAGCAATATGGGGAGGATGTTCTCTTGATATATAAAAAATTACAATTATAATGGAAACTTTCATGTGATTTATATTGTGAACAAATAACATGATTTGCATGGTATATTCCATCCAGACGATAGTGATATTTTTCGTTATGAGGTTTTGACCTAGCTACCAGCACAAAGCCCACGTTCAAACCCGAAGGGTGCGTTTGGGCGGCTGCTGGTTAAAAAGCGGTCAAACCGAATAGAAAAAATCACGTTGCTGGTGGAATATGGCCATGTAGATCAATATGGCCATGTAGATCAATATGACTATGTAAATCATATTAATAGACACATTGCATGAAATGTTTTTAATAGAAGGATGTGAGCAGATGTTTACAGGAATAATAGAAGAAATGGGAACCATCAGGAAGATAGACAGGGGAGCGGCCTCCTGCAAGCTGACGGTCAAGGCCTCAAAGGTTCTTGAAGGAACCATGGTGGGAGACAGCATTGCTACAAATGGCGTTTGCCTTACAGTGACCGCAATGTCTTCCGATGGTTTTACCGCAGATGTAATGCCTGAGACCTTAAGACGGAGTAATCTTGGAAAATTAAACTCTGGAAGTTATGTAAACCTTGAAAGAGCCATGAGTGCAAATGGCAGATTTGGCGGACATATAGTTTCAGGACATATAGATGGCACAGGTACCATCCGGGAAATGAAGAGAGAGGATAATGCAGTCTGGGTTACGGTGGATTGTGACAGGAAGCTTCTGAAATATATCATTGAAAAAGGCTCAATAACCATAGACGGAATAAGCCTTACGGTAGCATATGTGGATGACACCTGTTTTAAGGTATCAATAATACCTCATACCGCCGAAGAAACCACACTGCTAAAGGGGAAGCCCGGCACAGTGGTTAATCTGGAGAACGACATAGTAGGTAAATACGTGGATAAGCTGCTACATTTTGATGAGATGACCGGTGACACAGAAAAAAAACCAATCAAGAAAAGCAGCGGAGGGCTTGACATGGGCTTCCTTGCTGAAAACGGATTTGCCTGATAGATAATGTCTTAGATATGTCCAAATACAGATGGATCGTTAATTAAAGCAGGTCGATAAAAATAGTCTGATGAATAAGAGTGGACTGATAAATAAAAATAGATCGGCAAATAAAAATAGATCGGCAAATAAAAACAGATCGAAAAAAATAATTTCATAAATAAAATAAATCAATATTCAGATAAAGAAAGGAACAGACATGGAATTTAACAGTATTGAAGAAATTGCTGCAGATCTTGCGGCAGGAAAAGTAGTAGTAATGCTCGATAACGAGGACAGAGAAAATGAAGGAGACGTTATATGTGCTGCTGAATTTGCCACGACCGAGAATGTAAACTTTATGGCAAAATACGCAAGGGGACTTATCTGCATGCCTATGGCAGGTGAGTACGCAGATAAGCTTAACCTTCCTCAGATGTGTATAACAAATACAGATAATCACTGCACAGCATTTACAGTGTCTGTAGATCATGTAAGCACAACAACAGGTATCTCAGCAGAAGAGAGAGGCATAACAGCCAGAGCATTTGTGGCAGATGATGCAAAGCCGGCAGACTTCAGAAGACCTGGACACATGTTCCCGCTTACAGCCGTACCTGGTGGAACCATAGAGAGAAATGGCCATACAGAGGCTACAGTAGATCTATGTAAGATTGCGGGCCTTAAGCCTTGCGGTCTCTGCTGTGAGATCATGAGGGATGACGGAACCATGGCAAGAAAGGATGACCTTATTGCATTTGCAAAGGAGCATGGACTCAAGATCTCAACCATAGCAAAGCTTATCCAGTACAGAAAAGAACATGAGGTGTTCGTTGAGTGTGTTGCCAAGGCAAAAATGCCTACAAGATATGGCGAGTTCACCATCTATGGATATATCAATAAGTTAAACGGTGAGCACCATGTGGCTCTTGTTAAGGGAGATATAACAGACGGCGAGCCTGTTCTATGTCGTGTACATTCAGAGTGTCTTACAGGAGATGCCCTTGGCTCAGCAAGATGTGACTGCGGCCAGCAGTATGACGCCGCCATGAAAATGATCGCAAAAGAGGGCAGAGGCGTGCTTCTTTACATGAGACAGGAGGGCAGAGGCATAGGTCTTATTAATAAGATAAAAGCCTATGAGCTTCAGGATCAGGGACTTGATACAGTTGAGGCAAATCTCAAGCTTGGCTTCCCTGAGGACGCAAGAGATTATACTATCGGTACCCAGATACTTGTGGATCTCGGAATAAGAAAACTCAGACTTCTCACTAATAATCCGCTTAAGGTATACGGTCTTTCAGGCTACAATCTTGAGATCGTAGAGAGAGTTCCTATAGAGATGGAACCGGGCAAATTTGACGAGTTCTACCTTAGAACCAAGAAAGAGAAGATGGGCCATATCTTAGATAACGTATAAAACATAGGATAGTAAAGCTTGGTATTATGTAAACTAGAAAAATGCAATATAAACAAAATCAATACCAAATATTTTACATCATAGAAGCTCATATATAGATATAATCCAAAGTGTATATGAGCAGCGATTTTGTAATATATAAGTCCATACCATAGCGAAATTTTCGTTATGAGTCTTGGGAAGCTTTAGGCACAAAGCCCATGTTTGAACCCGAAGGGTGAGTTTGGGCGACTGCCGTAAAAAGCGAGCAAAGGGAATAGAAAATGAGCGTGTATGACGTTATATTACAAAATACGCTGCTAAACAAAAACGGAAAATTTATAATTTAAAAGTCTCAAATGACACATAAAAAAGACAGCACGCCATCACTTCGTGAGCCGTGCCAATAATTAAAAAGGAGATAAAGATCATGAAAAAATTAGAAGGAAAAATGGTAGCAAATGGTGCAAAGATTGGAATTGTTGCAGCAAGATTTAACGAATTTATAGTATCAAAGCTTGTAAGCGGTGCAGAGGACGCACTCTTAAGACATGACGTAAACCCTGATGACATTACAGTAGCATGGGTGCCTGGAGCATTTGAAATCCCACTTGCAGCCAAGAAGATGGCTATGAGCGGCAGATACGACGCAGTGATCTGTCTCGGAACAGTAATAAGAGGTGCCACAAGCCATTACGATTATGTATGTAATGAAGTATCAAAGGGTGTTGCGGCAGTTGGCCTTGAGTCAGGAATACCTGTAATGTTCGGTATTGTTACAACAGAGAATATTGAACAGGCAATAGAAAGAGCCGGCACCAAGGCAGGAAATAAGGGATATGACTGTGCAATGGGTGCCCTTGAGATGATCGACCTTATGAAGCAGATGTAAAGTTTTTCAGGAAAAAAGGTTGTGTCAGACGTTAAATAAAAAACGGACATTTAAAGTCAGCCGGTTTTAAATGGACTGATATTCAAAAAGGAGCAGCTTTATATGGCAGAGAATTATAGCGTAAACAAGGATACAAAATTACTTTTTTTCGATATTGACGGAACCCTTATTACCGAGGACGGAAGAAGATATTTCCCTGAAAGTGCAAAAAAGGCACTAAGGCAGGCAAGGGAAAATGGCCATCTTGTATTTATAAATACCGGCAGAGTCATGTGCAATATAACCGAAGAGATAAAGTCGGCAGGCTTTGATGGTTTTGTATGTGGCTGTGGAACATATATAAGCTACAGAGATCAGGTCATTTTCCACAATGAACTCAACAGAAAACTGTGCCATGATATAGCTATGATATGCAGAAAAAGCAGGATGTACGGACTTTATGAACATACAGACGGTGTGTATCTGGACGGATGTAACAAGGACAATGAGCTGTTAAAGGAAATGGTAGGATATTTCAGGAATAACGGCATAAATGTAGGAGAAGATATAGAGGACGGCAGATTTATATTTGATAAGTTCTGCTGCTGGTATGATGAAAAGAGTGATCTTCAGGGCTTTAAGGACGTCATAGAACCATATTTCGATTACATTGACAGAGAAGGAAATTTCTGTGAGATAGTGCCAAAGGGGTTCAGCAAGGCCACCGGAATACAGGCGCTCCTTGACAGATTTGACCTGCCTCTTACAAATGCCTACGCCTTCGGAGACGGTAACAATGATGCCCCGATGTTGAGTTATGTGCCTAATAGTATTATAATGGCAAAAGGACCTGAGGAGCTTAAGAAGAAGTGCATGATGGTCACAGAGGACGCCATTGACGATGGCATATACAATGCGTTAAAGAGATTGGAGATTATATAATGAATGAAACTCCTGCAAATGAAAATAAGTTAAGGCTTATAGACAGACTGTCCATAGCTGTAACAAGTCCTAAGAATTATGACGAACTTGTTAAGCTTAGTACAGGTAAGGTAGTAACCTATATGATTTTAATTTCCTTCCTTCTGACTTTCATAGAATTTGGAATAAATGCCATAACCTATGTTGCCAGGATTGGTGGATTTGAAAATCTCATCCTAAACAGTATGCCTAAATTCACATATCAGGACGGAACCCTTGACATGGAGGATGAATTTTCCATGGATGTTGGAAGTGCTACTATATATGTGAACACAGATTACACAGACATAACCCTTGACGACATAAATTCCGATGGAATATATATTGCCTTTGGCAGTTCAAATGTGATCATGGGTTTAAAGAGTACAGGCATGCAGTATACCTATTTTGATTATAAACTGTCTGACCTGCTTTTGGGAGACTTTGATAATCAGGGTTTAAGTACCATGGTGCCTCAGTTTTACATGTATATAATATTTGTGGCATTATTTGTGATGGTGTCAAAGGCAGTGAAGATACTTTTCCTTGCACTGGTATTTACAATAATTGCAAGGCCTCTCGCAATGAGGTTTAATACCGGGTATGAATTTGCTCAGGTATATAAGATATGTATATTCGGACAGACACTTTCATTCCTGCTTACAGCGGTCAATACCACAGCAGGATATATTATAGGACCTTCACTTATGACATTTATTACGCTGATAATTTCATTTGTATATATCAACAGGGCTATCATGAGCAAGGCAAATATTTCCGATATACCACCGGGAAGCCTGTAAATGTGAAAATAGTAAACGGGAAGACGCTGGCAGAGCGGGTATGCAGGTGGCAGAAAATTGAAAGTGTCCGTATAAAAAACTGCAAAGACCATAGCATGTTTCTTGATAGCATGTAATATCCCGTAAGGAGACAGATATGGAGATAGAAAAGAAATATATTGTAAATACATTGCCTGATAAGCTTGACAGCTACAGGTGTAAGAGCCTTGAACAGGCATATATATCCACAAGTCCTGTAATAAGAGTCAGAAGATCGGATGACAGGTATATCCTTACAGTAAAGTCAAAGGGATTGATAGAAAGAGAAGAATTCGAGCTGGACATGGACAGAGCGGAATATGAAAGTCTTGTAAAAAAAGCTGATGGAAATGTAATATTAAAGAAGCGTTATATAATCCCTGTTACAGATACCGACGGTGGCTGCGGGGATAAGGATGTTGACGCGGGACTTAAGGTAGAGCTTGATATATTTGAAGGGGATTTCAAGGGACTTGTATATGCAGAGGTGGAGTTTCCGTCGCTGGAGTGGGTTGAGAAATTCAAAGCCCCATCCTGGTTTGGAAGGGATGTCACCGGAGAAGGAGCATATCAGAACAGTGCTTTAAGTACTATGGATAAGGCAGATATTCCCGATTTCATTGAAAAGACATTGAGATAAGATGATATTGCAGATTTCATGGCAGAGACATCGAGATAAGATGATATTCCAGATATTATGGCAAAGATATTGAACTAAAACAGAAGATACATGAGTATAAAAAAGATTAAGAAGGAGGAAGACTGATGATAGCAAGAATGTTATTTGCAACCGGATATGAAGAAGTAGAAGCACTTACAGTAGTTGACCTTTTAAGAAGAGCAGGAATAGACTGCAGAATGGTATCGGTATATGATGAGGACTATGCAGTGGGAAGCCACAACATAACCATCAAGATGGACGAGAAGATATCAGAGATCGGTGGCGACGCAGACGCTGTTATCCTTCCGGGTGGAATGCCGGGAGTTACCCATCTCATCGCCAGTGATAAGGTTAAGGAGATCGTGACCGGTCAGTATAACTCAGGAAAGCTTGTGGCAGCAGTGTGTGCAGCACCTACAGCCCTCGGAAGCTTTGGAATACTTAAGGATAAGAAGGCCACTTGCTATCCGGGAATGGAGGGACAGCTTAACAGCAGAGAGTTCCTTACAGATCCGGTTGTTACAGATGGAAATGTAGTGACCAGCAGAGGCATGGGAACATCTATAGAATTTGGACTTAAGATCGTAGAATTATTAAAGGACAAGGATACAGCAGATGATCTGGCTGTAAAGATCGTATACAGATAAATGGTTGACATAAGTATTTCGGTAAGAAAACTTGTAGAATTTATCCTTCGCAGTGGAGATATAAGCGATGGTAGTAGTGGGACTCTGTCAAAGGAAGCCATGAATGCGGGAAGCCGTATCCATAGAAAGCTTCAGAAAATGGCAGGGTCTTATTATGATGCAGAAGTTTCTCTCAAGCATGCCGTCACAAGGGAGGATATATGTCTTGTGGTTGAGGGCAGGGCTGACGGTATCATAGATCAGAGAAGCAACAAAAATGCGGACACTGATTACATGATAGACGAGATAAAGGGTGTGTACAGAAAACTGGATGACATAGAAGAGCCGGAGACAGTACACCTTGCCCAGGCTAAGTGCTATGCATATATATGGGCATTGAAAAATAAACTTAAGGATATTTCAGTACAGGTTACTTATGTAAACCTGGAAAGCGAAGAAATAAAAAGATTTTCAGAGCTTTATACCTTTGGAGAGTTGGAGCAATGGTACACAGAGCTTATGGACAAGATGTTCATGTGGGTAAAGCTTGCCCTGGAACACAGTAAGGAGAGAAACAGCTCCATTGAGAATCTGGAATTTCCATATTCCTACAGGAAGGGACAGAAGGACATGGCCGCCTGTGTCTATAATACCATAAAGAATGGGGAGCATTTGTTTGTTCAGGCACCTACCGGAATTGGCAAGACCATGGCAGCCATATTTCCCACGGTGAAATCATTTGCCACAGGGCTTACGGAGAAGCTGTTTTATCTTACAGCCAAGACCATAGCAAAGAGCGTTGCGGTAAATGCATTTGCTGTGTTAAGGGATAAGGGGCTGTACTTTAAGACAGTTATCATAACCGCCAAGGAAAAGGCGTGTCCTTTAGATGAGATGAACTGTGACCCGGAGAAATGCCCCTACGCCAAAGGTCATTATGACAGGGTAAATAATGCTCTCTATGAAATGGTGAAAAATGAAAATGTAATAGACAGGGACTGTGTGGCAGGATATGCAGAGAGGTATAAGGTGTGCCCCTTTGAGCTTAGTCTGGACGCAAGCTTATTTGCCGATGGGATAATATGCGATTACAATTATGTGTTCGATCCCCGGGTGAACCTTAAAAGATTTTTTGCAAAGGATGACGGACAGGCGGGAAAATACGTTTTTTTGGTGGATGAGGCCCATAACCTTGTGGACAGGGCTTCCTCCATGTACAGTGCCGTGCTCATAAAAGAAGATTTCCTTGAAGCAAAGAAGATAATAAAGAATTACAGCGTTAAGACCACCAGAGCCATTGACCGGTGCAACAGGGAGTTCCTGGCTCTGAAACGGCAGCTTGTGGGGCTTGACTATATGGAGCTTGCTTCCATAGGAGATCTGGAATTTGCTTTGATGAACCTGTATTCCGCTCTTGAGACATTTCTTGAGGATCACAGGCATATAAAAGAACGCAAAGAGGTAATGGAGTTTTATTTCAAGATCAATACCTTTTTAAACATCAGGGATCTGGTGGATGAAAATTATGTAATATACGATGAGCTTCTTTCTGACGGAAGGTTCATGGTGAAGCTGTATTGCATAAAGCCCTCGGCAAATCTCTCCCTGTGTATGAGCAGGGGCATTGCCACGGTATTTTTCTCGGCAACCATACTTCCTGTAAAATATTATAAGGAAATGCTGTCAGATTCGGAAAGCGACAGGGCAATATATATACCATCCCCATTTGACAGGGAAAAAAGAAGGATATTGCTGGGAAGAGATGTAACAACCCGGTACAACAGACGCAACAAAAATGAATATATTCATATATTTGAATATATAAGGAAAATTGTGGACGCCCATAAGGGGAATTATATGGTATTTGTCCCCTCTTACAATATGCTGGAGAAGCTTTACGACATTACCGAAGAAGAAGGAGTCGGAGCTTATCATGTGATGACCCAGAGCCCGGCAATGACCGAGACTGAGAGAGAGGAGTTCCTTGAGGAATTTGACAGGAGAAATGACATACTGGCGTTTTGTATAATGGGAGGCATATTCTCCGAGGGAATAGATCTTACAGGTGAAAGTCTTGTGGGGGCAGTGGTGGTAGGACCGGGTCTTCCACAGGTATGTAACGAGAGACAGATACAGATGGATTTCTTTGACAGAAACGGCAGGGACGGATTCAGGTATACATATCAGTATCCGGGGATAAACAAGGTGTTCCAGGCAGCAGGAAGAGTCATAAGGACTGAGAAGGACATGGGAGTTATTGCTCTTCTGGATGAGAGATTTGCCTACAGGGAGTATACGGAATTATTTCCAATAGAATGGAACGATCACCTTACCTGTAACCGGGGAAATGTCCGGAGACTTCTGGAGGATTTCTGGGATAAGTACAATAGAGATAATTCTTAGATATACATTTTCCTCCAGAGGTGCTATAATGATTGGCACACGTTGAAAAATGTCAAAAAATAAATGAAAAATGATACTCAGTACAAGGAGACAGATATGGTTAATGTTACTGTTAGGGATATACTGAAAGCCACCGGCGGTGAACTGCTTTCAGGAAATGAAGATACGGAGCTTCTTGATATCTGTACGGATTCAAGAAAGATAAAGGCAGGAGATCTGTTTGTACCACTTCTGGGAGAGAAGGTAGACAGTCATATATTCATCGATAAGGCAATGGAAGTCGGTGCCGCCACCCTTACATCGGAGCATGACGGAATAGTGGAGTCAGATAAGGCTTACATAAGGGTAGACAATACCCGTGATGCACTTCAGGATATCGGATTATACATAAGAAAAAGGTATGACGATATGCCTTATATAGGGGTTACCGGAAGTGTAGGAAAGACAACTACCAGAGAAATGATAACTGCAGCCATCAGTACATCAAAGAGGTGCTTCCATACAAAGGAGAACAGAAATTCCCAGGTGGGAGTTCCTGTAACATTGTCAGAGCTTGACAAGGGATATGAAGCAGCAGTTATTGAGATGGGTATCTCGGAGCCGGGAGAGATGGAGCGTCTTTCAAGAATGGTAATGCCAAGTATATGCGTTGTTACTATTATAGGTGTTGCTCATATTGAGCATATGGGTTCCAAGGAGAATATCAGAAATGAGAAGCTTAAGATAGCCAGCCACATGAAAGAAGGGGGAATAATGCTCTTAAACGGTGATGATCCTCTTCTTAACGAGGTTAAGGGCAGGATTGACTATAAGACCATAACCTTTGGCTGTGGTGAGGAAAATGATTTCAGAGCCACTGATATAGTAGCAAAGCAGGGACACACATATTTCAAGTGCCTGCACGACGGAGAGTCTGTTGATGTGTGCCTTGCCACAATGGGAAGACATAACGTAAGAAATGCCCTTGCGGCAATAGCTGTGGCATATCTTCTGGGGATACCTATGGAAGTGGCAAGTGAGGGCTTCAAGGATTTCTATGGAATAAGACAGAGAGTGCTGAAGCTTGAGGGAAGATATACCATAATTGATGATGCCTACAATGCAAGTCCCGATTCAATGAGGGCTGCCATTGATGTTCTCTGCGATTACAAATGTGAGGGCAGGAAGATAGCGGTTCTTGGAGATATGTTTGAGCTGGGTGAGAACAGCAGGAAGTACCATCGGGAACTGGGTGAGTATATAAGAGACAAGAAGATAGATGAGGTTGTAGTAGTGGGTAAGGATTCCATGGAGATTAAGAAAGCCATAGACGAGTGCCCGGATTCATACTGCAAGGCATATTCATTCAGCGACAACGAGGAGGTGTCCATATATCTTATGGCCATTATGAAGCCTGAGGATGTGGTACTTATTAAAGGGTCGAATGGAATGAAACTCAATGAAGTGGTGAATATTCTTATGAATTAGGGCTTTTTGTTATACAAAAGTTACAAAAAAAAACCACTAAAAAATATATTCCCCCCGAAACTATGGTGATTTTGACAGATATCTGTCAAAAATGTCTGACTATTAGGTAAAAAGGGAGAAAAAAAGCAGCATTATTGAAAAAAGCCCGGAAATAAGGTATTATCAAGGTAACTTGAAGCATATAAAATTTTTAAGTTATATAATAATCATTATGGAGGATTAGATAATGGCTACAGCAAAGAAGACAGAAGACGCTAAGAAGGTTGTTAAGGCAACTCCAGCAGATTTAGTTGCCAAGGTTGAAGCAAGCAAGAAGGCAGCAGCTAAGGCTGAGGCTCCAAAGGCTACAGCAGCTAAGGTTGAAGCTCCAAAGGCTGAAGAGAAGAAGGCAGCACCTGCTAAGGCAGCAGCTCCTAAGAAGACAGCAGTTAAGGCTGAGGCTCCAAAGGCTGAAGAGAAGAAGGCAGCACCTGCTAAGAAGGTACCTGCTAAGAAGGCAGCGGTTAAGACAAGCGAAACAGTATTCATTGAGTTCGCAGGTGGTCAGATTGAGATTGCTTCAATCGTTGAGAAGGTTAAGGAAAGCCTTGCAGGTAAGGCCGTTAAGGACTTAAAGGTTTACTACCAGCCAGAGAAGAGTGTTGCATACTATACAGCAGATGGCGAGTCTGGTTCAGTTAATCTTTAATCAGTAGTCTTTAATATAATACAATACTTAATAAAAGAATTCCCCGGATGTATGTTCAGGGAATTTTTTTAAGTTTAGGAAAGGGTTTACTTCATATTCTTAGAAGTTGCAGTTTGCATGTGGCTGTCAGGGGGGACTGTGCTATAATAGACTCCGTAGCTCAAAAAAACAGAAGCAGAGGCTTGTACTTATACAGTGTAAGCCATAGTAAGATCATGCCTGTGGCATGGCGGATATGGGGTGATACAGGTGGCAGACATTATTTCATTTGAAGACAGAAAGAGAGAACTTAAGAATTCCGGCAAGATACCGGGAAGGATATACAGGGATAACGATATAATGGAAAGTATATGCAACAAGGGATACAGCGACAGCGATATAAGCTATATATTCCGCAAGGAAATTCTGGAATTTGATATAAGGAAGATATTGTGATAAAGACATTATAAGGAAAACGTTGTAGAAAGATAAAACATAAGCCCCGGGGAATGATCCACCGGGGCTTACTTTTGTAATGATTTATAAAGGTATTTATTATGGAATTCCTACTTGTTGATGGTGAAGTCAGCGTATGCTGATGGAAGACCATGTTCCTTAATGTCGAGACCTTCGATCTCTTCCTCCTCAGTAACTCTGAGTCCGAGAGTAGCCTTGATAATAAGGAATGCGATTGTGATAGTTACTGCTGTCCATGCTGCGATGGAGAAGAGACCTGTCAACTGTACTCCCAGTAAGTGGAAGCCGCCGCCGTAGAAGAGACCCTTGCCGCATATCTGGTTTGCACCATATGTAACGCCATCACCAAATCCTCTTGCAAATGCAGGAGCTGTATCAGTTGCAAATAAACCTACTGCAATAGTACCCCAGATACCATTTAAGCAGTGAACTGCAACAGCACCAACAGGGTCATCAATATGAAGCTTGTGATCAAGGAGCCATACACCGAATACTACAAGTAAGCCGGCAACAGTACCGATTATAGTAGAACCAAGAGCGTCTGTAACATCACATGAAGCTGTGATAGCTACAAGACCTGCAAGTGAAGCATTAAGACACATTGATACATCAGGCTTGCCATATTTGATCCATGTGAATATCATACAAACTACTGTTGCAATGGCAGGAGCAATAGTTGTTGTAAGGAAGATAGAACCTAACTCCGCAACGGTTGTTGCGGCTGCACCGTTAAATCCGTACCAGCCGAGCCAGAGGATGAATACACCTAAAGCACCAAGTGGAAGGTTATGACCAGGGAAACCATTTACCTTAGTTACCTTACCGTTCTTGTCTCTGTCGAACTTACCGATACGAGGTCCAAGTAAAGCAGCACCGATAAGGGCTGAGATACCACCTACCATGTGGATACATGTTGAACCGGCGAAATCGTGGAAGCCGAGGTTTGCTAACCAGCCGCCGCCCCATACCCAGTGGGCTTCGATAGGATATATTACAGCAGAGATGATAGCTGAATATACACAATATGAAATAAATTTTGTTCTTTCTGCCATGGCACCTGAAACAATAGTAGCGGTTGTGGCACAGAACACAAGGTTAAATACGAAGTTTGAAAAATCAAAATTTGCATAGTCTGTGAAAATGTCAAATCCAGGTTTTCCGATTATGCCTACAATATCTTCACCAAGTAAAAGTGAAAATCCAATGATGATGAACACCACCGTACCTATACAGAAATCCATAAGGTTTTTCATGATGATGTTTCCTGCGTTCTTGGCTCTGGTAAATCCTGTTTCAACCATTGCGAAACCAGCCTGCATCCAGAATACCAACGCGGCTCCTATAAGGAACCATACTGCAAAGATTGCTGAGTTATCCATAATAATTCCTCCTTCTTCTTCCCACCGCCGATCCATTTGTATTTTGCCTGGGGCAATGGATCAGGGTTTTTCTGCGATACAAAAAAATAAGACATGTCACATTCCGGGCTGGAACTCTGACACGTCTTTGTGCATCGCGTTGTTTAAATTTAGGTTGAGTATATGACTGTGAAATGGTAAAATATTGTAAAAATCGGACATATATTTACTAACCTTTATTTATTAAGCAGAGACTTAATAATATAAAGAGAACACTGAAGGAGAGTATATTTTATTATGTTTTACGCAGAGGACATATACCAGAAGAACATAAAATACAATTCAGAGCTTTTCTTTAATGAGAAATTGCCGATAATCGGCTGTGAAACAGACTGGTATACCGCATATGCCGGAGCGGGAGTTAAGGAATATACGGTTTATTGCCAGCTCCTTCAGGGGATAATGGTGGTATTTGCAGAGAAGTTGGTTGACATAATTCCGTTAGGCAGAATGAAAAAAGCCATTACATATAAAGAAGGGATAAAAAGCTTTGTGGTATTGCAGCTTCCCTTCGGATACTCCATGAGGGAGGAGGATATATCGGCGATAAGGACGGCTATAGGTAGAGATACTTCCTATAAGAAGATGTCTGCAGAGTTGGACAATGCATCCCGGACAGGAGAACGGTTAGATATTTGGGTCAATAATGGTGGACAGGATGTTTTCAGAACATGGGCAGAGAAGGTTATTTCTATATTAAGGGACTGTATTGAACCGAAGCGCATAGACAGCACAGTGCTTTCCATTACAACACATATATCCCTTAGAAACGGAAAGGTCAGGGTGTCGGAGCTTACAGAACTGTTTGATTATACCGAGAGAACCATAAGGAGAAAATTTATGGCTGAGCTTGGGGAGGATCCCAAGCTGTACTGCCGGGTGAAGAGAGTGGAAACCACAGTAAAAAGGATCCGTTCCTATCCCTATGATGATATCAGCTCCTATATGGAGGAATGTGGCTTTGCGGATCAGTCCCATTATCAGAATGAATTTAAACAGATAATGGGCACTACGCCGGGAAGGTTCATAAAAAGAGTCAGGGAATTACAGAGCGATACATCGATGGAAACTTAATAATATTAAGTGATCTGCGGGAAAAAAGGGCAAATATTTTACTGCTACATTAGATAATTATTTAATTATTCTGTCTTTTGGTAATTTGTGGAATTCTGGATTTCCCTATGCTAAAATATTGTCAGCAGTTGGATAGTGTGACTGTGTAAAGGGAACATATCTGCCGGAATTTCACAGACAATATTGTCAGGCAGATCAATATGAAATAACAGGAGGACCTGAATTATGAAGAAAGTAGAGATTGTTGTTCGTTCAGAGAAACTTGATGATGTAAAGTCTATCTTAGATGAGTGTGAATCAACCGGTGCCATGGTGTCAAACATTATGGGTTATGGTAATCAGAAGGGTTACAAGACAACCTACAGAGGCAGTGAGTATGTTGTAAATCTTATTCCGAAGGTTAAGATCGAGACAATAGTTACCGATGATGTTGCAGACAAGGTTGTATTTAAGGTCTGCGAGAAGATATCAACCGGTAAGATCGGTGATGGTAAGATCTTCTTATATGATGTTGCAGATGTTGTCCGTATCCGTACAGGAGAGCGTGGAGAGCAGGCTCTGTAATAATATTTGCAGAAAACATGATATGCTTTATAGCCCGATGTCAATTATTGGTGATATCGGGCTATTGCTGTCTTAAGAGAAAAATGTTAAGATGTAAGGCATAGTGATAAATCAGAAGAAACAGAAAACCGGAGGATAACATGTCAGAAAATTACAATGACAATATAGACAATAAAGATGAAAATGATAAGGATGACGAGTACGAGAAGTACTGTTATCTCTGCAGAAGACCGGAGAGCGTGGCGGGAAAGCTTATCGATATGCCGGGGGGCATAAGCATATGTCCCGATTGTATGCAGAAGACATTTGACAATTTCAACAACAGCGGTCTTGGAAGCATGCAGTTCCTCGACCTGTCAAATCTTTCAAATATGGGTAATCTTGATATGTCACAGCTTTTCAAGAATGACATACCGGATAAGCAGAAGGTGAAGAAGAAGGCGGCAAAGCCTAAGAAGGAGGAGCCGGAGCTTACACTCCAGACCATACCTGCACCTCATAAGATCAAGGCAATGCTTGACGAGTATGTAATAGGTCAGGAGTATGCCAAGAAGGTAATAAGTGTAGCAGTGTACAATCACTACAAGAGAGTCCTTACCAATACAATGGATGATATTGAGATAGAAAAGTCCAACATGCTCATGGTGGGACCTACAGGCTGTGGTAAGACCTACCTTGTTAAGACCATAGCGAAGCTGTTAAATGTGCCTCTTGCCATAACCGATGCCACAACCCTTACAGAGGCAGGCTATATCGGTGATGATGTAGAGAGCGTGCTTTCAAAGCTTCTTGCAGTGGCAGACAATGATGTGGAGAAGGCTGAGAGAGGAATAGTATTTATCGACGAGATAGACAAGATCGCCAAGAAGAGAAATACAAACAGCCGTGATGTCAGCGGAGAATCAGTACAGCAGGGACTCCTTAAGCTCTTAGAGGGAGCTGATGTGGAGGTGCCGGTAGGCTCAGGAAGCAAGAATGCAATGGTTCCTCTTACCACTATCAACACAAGAAATATCCTGTTTATATGTGGCGGAGCATTCCCCGATATTGAGGAGATAATAAAAGAAAGACTTAACAAGCAGGCTTCCATGGGCTTTAAGGCAGACCTTAAGGACAAATACGACGATAACCCAAATCTCTTAAGGGAGCTTACAAATGACGACTTAAGGGAATTCGGAATGATACCTGAGTTCCTTGGACGACTTCCGATACTCTTTACACTGGATGCTCTGGACAAGGATATGTATGTGAAGATACTTAAGGAGCCTAAGAATGCCATCCTTAAGCAGTACAAGAAGCTTCTTGCCTTGGATGAGGTAGACCTTTGTTTTGACGATTCGGCATATGAAGAGATCGCTGCCCAGGCAATGGAGAAGAAGACCGGAGCCAGAGCCCTTCGTGCCATTATTGAGAAATTTATGCTGGATATCATGTACCAGATTCCAAGGGATGATAATATCGGAAGAGTGACCATCACCGGAGATTATATAAGAGGCACAGGAAGCCCACTTATCGAAATGCGTGGTGTGGAGAGGCTTCCGGGCTAGGCACAGGATTTAAAGGAAGCAGTCCGGAGCAGTTTCGAAGAGGAAATGCTTAAAGATGCTTTAATAAAATATATGCTCTTGAAAAACTTCTTGATAAAAGTTTATCATTATGATACAATCTACGAAGTCCGTAAGGGAGTAGTCAGCATTGGAGACAATGTTGTAGTATCAACATAATGGTATTTATACCTGGTATTACTGTAAATGATGAGACTTAAGAGACAGCTTGTTTGCTGTCCCTTGAGTCTTTTTTTATTTATTGTAATGATGTCGCAGACATCGTTACGCTGCAGCAACCCTTGCCGTAGGCAATTTGTAATGGTTGCTGCTCTATTTATTGTAATGATGTCGCAGACATAGTTACCATACTGATATGAAGAGGAGAATTTATGAAGATCACAGAACTTTTTATTTTAGCGGTAGGTTTATCCATGGACGCATTTGCAGTGTCCATATGTAAAGGACTGTCTCTTGGTAAGATCAAGGCAAAGCATATGTGCATTGCAGGAGCCTGGTTTGGCGGCTTTCAGGCATTAATGCCCCTTATGGGATATTTCCTTGGAAGCTTTTTTGCTGACATGGTGACAAAGTGCTCCCACTGGATAACATTTGTTCTGTTGGCTATCATAGGTGCAAATATGATCCGTGAGGCTTTCGGAGAAGAGGAGAAGCTTGACAATGATATGGGCTTTAAGACCATGCTGCTCATGGCGGTTGCCACCTCAATAGACGCTCTGGCGGTTGGAGTTACATTTGCATTCCTTAAGGTAAATATAATTGCTGCCGTATTATTTATCGGTGCCACCACATTTGTGTTATCTGCCCTTGGTGTGAAGATAGGAAGTATATTCGGTGGCAGATACGAGAAGAAGGCAGAGATAGCCGGAGGATGTATCCTCATCCTCATCGGAATTAAAATAGTACTTGACGCATATGGCATATTAGGATAATTTTATGGATAGAATATAACTTGAATATATTCTGTAACGGCAGTGATATTTATGAAATATGACAGCCGTATCAAATGAAAACGGAGATGAAATATGTATAAGAAAAATCTGATAAGTAAGATAAGGAAAAGCACAGCACTTGTTTTAAGTGCCGTTCTTATGTTTTCAATGGCTGCCTGTGGCAAGGAAAATGTAAAGGGATCCATCAATGATAAGACCACAGAGGCTGCTGTGACCACAGAGACAGATAGCAATGAGGATACAGAAGATATAACAACAGAGGATATGAGCCAGTATCAGGAGGATCCTGAGGAGCAGGCAAAGTTCGACGAGTTCCTGGACAGGTACTACAAGGCTGAGGTTACAACAGATACTATTTCATATAACTACAGCATAAAAGACGGTGAAGCAATGGGAATAGAGGAGCCTGAGGTGTCCCTTGGAGATACTGATATGTCTGATGAGGCTGTTGCTGCAGAACGTAAGAAATATGCAGATTTCAAGGCAGAGCTTGAGGGCTTCAGCTACAAGGCACTGACTGCTGACCAGAGACTTACCTATGACATGCTTGACGAGTATCTGACAGTTACAGATATGGCATATGACAATATCTACCTGATGGAGCCGTTTTCTCCTATGAGAGGACTCCAGGCGAATCTTGCCACCAACTTCACAGATTACAGATTTGATGACAAGGGCGATGTGGAGCGTTATATCCAGCTTATAAATATGGTGCCGGATTACTTTAACGCTTATCTTGACTTCGAGAAGGTTAAGTCAGAGAAGGGTTATTTCATGTCAGATGACGTGTGCGACCAGGTTATCGAGCAGTGTGACACCTTCCTTGAGAAGACAGATGATCATTTCATGATCACAGTATTTGACTCAAATATTGACGCCCTTGATTTCCTTACAGATGAGGAAAAGGCAGATTTCAAGGAACAGAATAAGGAAGCAGTCTTAAACAGTCTTCTTCCGGCATATCAGAATGTAAAGGATGTGCTTACATCCCTTAAGGGAACCGGTCAGAATGATCTTGGAATATGCTACTACGATGGCGGCAAGGATTACTACGAGTATCTTCTTAAATATTATACAGGCACAGAGAAGACCCCGGAGGAGGTTATCAATATGTTGGATGACAACCTTAATCAGCTGTTCATTGATATGTATGCACTTTATGGTGAAAATCAGGAGGCTTACGAGTATTTTGTTGAGAATTCAGATACATTGTTCTCCACAGAGGGTATGACTTCAAAGGAGATCATAGACGAGCTTATGAGCAAGAATGCCAAGAACTATCCTGATTTCAAGAATATAGAATATGATGTTGACAATCTTGATCCGGCAATGGAATCAATCCTTGAGAATACTCTTGCCTATTACATGGCGCCGGCATATGACGATCAGGATCACAATATAATCAGGGTAAATGGAGCCCACGCGGACAGCGGTCTCTGGACAACACTTGCCCATGAGGGATGTCCGGGACACATGTTCCAGAATGCATATTATATGTCATTAAATCCAAATCCTGTAAGAACCCTTTACAATTTCCTTGGATATAAAGAGGGCTGGGCAATGTATGCCTGCTATGATTCTATCGGAAGCTATGAATTTGACAATCCTGAATATGCAGATGTGCTTACAAAGCTTTACAAGATAAATGATGAGATTGGATATCTTGCTACAGGCAGGATAGACATAGGCGTCCATTATGAGGGCTGGTCAGTAGACGATGTGGCAGATTATCTTAATAAGTCAGGATTAAATGGAGAGATCGCCCAGGATATATTTGACAGTATCATAGGTGATCCGGCGGTATACCAGAGCTACTCAACAGGATACTACGAGATGGCTGAGCTTGAGGAATATGCCGAGAGACAGCTTGGCGATGATTTCGACCTTAAGGAGTTCAATACAGTCATCCTTAAGACCGGACCTATCCAGTATGACATCTTAAAGAGAGAGGTTAAGAAATATATAGCTGAGAAGAAGGCTGATTAGTCAAATTGGGCAGACAAGTTTAATAGTCTGATTAAAAAATTGAATAGTGAGGCGTCTAAGTAATGTGAACATGTCGGGCGTGTATGGGATAATGTTTAGTCATGACGGAGGCTTCGGTTAAATATACTTGTTGTATATGACCATTATGGTGAACTGATTTCAAGGGAGGGTATACCTATGAATGAAAATTGCTATGAGGCAGTATACAGTGAGGATTATGCAGATTATATAGTTGAATACAACGGAGACAGGCAGGTATTGGAAGAGATTTATTCCAATGCCTGCCTGTTTTTTATTGATAACAGGTATGCAATACTTTATTCCAAAAAGAGAAGCGACTACATGGAGAGCTTCGGGAACCTGGCATACAATATATTTCCCAAGCTGTTGGCACCTATGGACGCAGTAGTGGGAGAGGCAGCTTACAATACTCCTTCTATTTTGTCCATGATCAACGGGGAAAATCTTGACAACGAAAGTGTTCTTGGACTTGACGGAAAGGATATTGTCATTGGAATCGTTGATACAGGAATAGATATTTTGAACGAAGAATTTTTAAACGAATACGGCAGAACCAGGATAAAATATGCATGGGATCAGAGCGTTAATTCATCTTCCGGTGATAGTTATGCCGGAGAATTCCCCTTTGGAACGTATTATACGGAGGAGCAGCTTAACAGGTTTGTTGAGGAAGGAAACAGTGTGCTCCGTGGAGAGGATAACCATGGAAATTATCTTGCTTCCATAGCCGCCGGGAGAAATAACGGTATTGCAGTAAACAGTGACCTTGTGGTGGTAAAGTTAAAGCAGGCAAAGGGAAATCTCAAGGAGCTGTACGGAGTCAGACAGGGAGAAGCCTATTCGGAGGCAGATATAATGCTGGCGATTGCGTATATTCTCCAGTGTTCCTACAGATTAAGGAAAACAGTATCTATACTTATAGGCTTTGGAACCAACAGCGGAAGCCACACAGGCAGTGCAGCCCTTGAGGCATACATAAATAATATAGGAATATTAAGAGGTGTATGTGTCAGTGTTGCCGGGGGAAATGAAGGCGCTGCCGGTCATCACACTGAGGGGGACATAGAGGACAATGAACAGGCAGTCATAGAGATAAATGTTCCTGAGAAGACAGCATTTACCCTTGAAATATGGGGAAAGGCTCCCGGAGTATATGCCATAGGCATGGATATTGCCGGTGGAGAGATAATTGATCGTATTCCGCCCCGGTTTGACAGAAGTCAGATAATAAAACCTATATTCGGCGGGGGAACCATATATGTGGATTATTTTCTTGTGGAGGGGCAGTCAGGAGATGAACTTATACTGGTACGTTTTTTTGACACGCCAAGAGGGCTGTACAGGATAACACTGACAGCAGCAGGAGCAGCCGGGAAGAGCTACAGAGCCTGGCTTCCTGTCAGCCAGTTTGCTCCGGAAGGCCTCGTGTTCACCAATCCGGTAACCTGGGGAACAGTTACAGTGCCGGGGACAGCAAAGACACCAATTGTTGCTGCAGCATACAATTACAGCGACGGCAGCATATATGTGAATGGCAGCCGGGGCTATACGGCAGATTCGGTGGTGAAGCCTGACCTTGCAGCTCCCGGAGTGAATATCACCGGAGCGGGTCCTTACGGTACAAAGGTTACTGGAAGCGGAAGCTCCATAAGTGCAGCCTGTGCAGTCGGTGCCGCCGCCCTTATGCAGCAGTGGTCCAGGGACAGAGGACTGTCACCATACATAAACGGCAATCAGATCAGGCAGTACCTTATAAGGGGGGCAGACCGTGAGAACAGCCGCCGGTATCCGGACAGGTATTACGGCTTCGGGATATTGAACCTGAGGAAAACCTTTGAGTCTTTGAGGAATCTGTAAGGATATTAGGGTGGAATAAAAGATGATATAATTCCCGTATTGAAAAAATGGTGTATTAAAAAAGATAATACGGGAATAGAAGAGCTATGATCAAAATTAAGATAAATGCTATAATATTATAAAAATGATAATGTTATATAATTGCAGAAAGGGGAAAATAGTTGTATATTTTCATTGAACTATAAATTACAATCTTGGCAGGTAGAGAATGGATAAAGTATATTTGCTTGGTGGCAGACGAAGCTACATAGGTGTTGAAAATGGAATATATAGAAATGTAGGTGCTGAGGAGCTGGGGGCATTTGTAATAAAGAAGGTGATGGATAGCTATGGCGTTTCACCGGAGGATATAGATCTGGTGGCGGTAGGAAATGCCATCGGGGCCGGGGGGAATATCGGACGTCTTGCTTCCCTTATGGCGGGGGTCCCGGAGAAAACTCCGGTGGTGACAGTGGACTCCCAGTGTGGCTCCGGGCTTGCAGCCATTATGCAGGCGGCAATGCAGATAGAGCTTGGCATGGCAGATGTAGCTATAGCCGGAGGATTTGAAAGCAGCTCCACGGCACCGGTAAGGAGCATAAATAAACGTCACCCGGACTTTTCAGACGATGGTGATAACGTATTTAAGGTGGCGAAGTTTAAGCCGGGGGCATATGATGAGCTTGCAATGTTTAAGGGGGCTGAGAGGTGTGCCGCAACCTTTGGCATGGATAGGCATGAGCTTGACATGTATGCCATAAGAAGCCACAGAAGAGCGGTGCAGTCAAGGGAGAATGGAGAACTGGATGACATACTTGCCGGAAGCTTTTACGAGTACGACAGAAGTAGGAGAACTGTGGAAGTATACGAAACAGGTAAATGTGTTAATATAGAGGCGTCACAACATAAAAATAGGACTTTGACAAGAAAAGAGCATCCTGAAAAGGATGAGGGCATAAGGGACAGGATATCCGAGAAGTTACTCACAAGACTTCCGGCGCTGGTTCCCGGTGGAAGTTATATCACGGCGGGAAATGTATGCCTTACAAATGATGGGGCGGCATTTGTATTGCTTTGCTCAGAACGTTTCCTGAGGAATGTCAGTGAAACTGCTGAAGAAGATAATGATGCGGCGTTAAAAGAAGTTGATACAAAAGAAGTTAAAAACATTTTAAAGCCCGTCCGGATAGTTGATATTGTTTCCGTGGGGGCATCACCTGACATGAGCCCTGCCAGTATAGTCCCGGCCATAGATAAGCTTTTGGAGAGAAACAGCCTTAAGGCTTCAGATATATTGGCATGGGAGTATAACGAAGCATTTGCAGTTATAGACAAACTTATGGAGAGTTATGTAAACAAAGATTTTTCAAATGCAAATATATTTGGGGGCGCACTGGCATATGGACACCCATACGGAGCCTCCGGAGGAATAATAACCCTGCATCTCATGAAAGCCATGGAGAAGCTGATGGCAGAAGAATCAGAAGCTTCAGAAAATACTAATAAAAAAGCTGATATTAAGAAGTATGATATTGAAGAAGCTGATGTATCAGATAAGAGATACGGCATATGTGCTGTTGCAGCTGCTGGTGGCATAGGTACGGCAATGCTCATTAGCAGGTGAGATGTTTCGCTGAATTTTGTACAGGATAGCGAGGTTTACATAAATATGAAATATAGAAATTACTATGAAATGATAAAAGCAGTTCAACCTGATAGAGTTGCTCTGATAGAAGATGGAAGAATATATACCTATGGAGATATTATCAGGCAGGCAGATGACGTGGCAGATCAGTGCAAAGGCATACTGGCAGGAAGTCCAGAAAAAAATATTTGCACGGGAAATTCAGAAAAAAATGTGGCAGCTGAGTTGGGAAGTGTGATAATTCTTGAAAATGATATATGCCTTATAGTGAAGGATACTGTTGCCCTGGAGCTTGTATATTTTATTGGAATTATGAAGACCGGGAAGGTGCCTTTAATATGTGGCAGCTATCCTGATAATGATGAGCTTGACACAATAAAGTCTATAGAGGTTCCTTATGGTGCAATTATGGGGGTAATGACATCAGGAACCACAGGAAGTTCAAAGGTGCTATTTAGAACCATGGAGAGCTGGGCAGATTATTTCCCTGTGCAGAATAAGCTTTTTTCCATGGGTGGAGACACTGTGCTGTTCACACATGGTTCCCTGTCATTTACAGGAAATCTGAACCTGTACATGGGGCTTATGCATGATGGTGGCAGGATCGTGACAACCAGGAAATTTGACCCTAGATATTGGGCTAAATGCATAGATGAGAATTATGTAAACTATATATATCTGATCCCGGTGAAAATGATGGCTCTGGTGAAGTCTTATTCGAAAGCCGGAGGGCAGGCTGATAATATCTGTAATGCTGCTATAAAGCATTATATCACCGGCTCACAGTCCTTTGGTGCAGAGGAGGCCGCAAGAGTAAAGAGGATTTTCCCTGAATGTGACATGCTTGTTTATTACGGAGCCTCAGAGATAAATTATATAACATATCTCACCGACAGAGAATTTACAGAGGATTCAAGGCTGGTGGGAAGACCATTTCCTGAGGTGGATGTCAGCATAGAGGACGATGTATTTGTGGTTGCCAACTCGTTTGGCGTTATTGGCGCTCCAAGACCTTATAAGACAAATGACCTGGGATTTGAGGACGAAGAAGGAAGATTTTATTTCCTTGGAAGGGCTGATGATATAATAGTTGTAAATGGAAGAAAGCTGTCAGCCTACAAGATCGAGGAAGCCCTGCGTAAGTATCTCGGGGTAAAGAATGTAGCTGTGAAGTCAGTTAAAAATGGTGATGACGAATCTATATGGGCATATTACGAGTCAGAAACAGAGAAAACAGATGAGAGTTATGTAAATATAAGGCAGAGCCTTGCGGATGTTCTGGAAGCCTGCGAGATCCCGAAACATTTCGTCAGAGTCGACAGCCTGCAGAAGACCGAAAGTGGAAAAGTGCTGAGAAGACTAGTGTAATGAATATGCAGACCGGTAAGGTTACAGATATATGTGAAAGGTAATAGGAAATTAATATTTTAATTGACTCATGAGAGATTTATAATATGCCTGGCCTATAGGGATAGATGTCAGTTCATCTGCGCTTTTTACTGCAACATATCTGGTTGTTATGTCATAGTTTGCAATGAAATTCTTATTTATAATATAGCTTTTGTGGCATCTGATGAAGTTTTCAGGAAGTACTTTCAAGATTTCCTTAAGAATTGTTGGTGCTGGAGCTAAAGACATGTAGCGTCAGCCCTCGCCGTAGGCGATTTATTATGGGCTGATGTTCAATGTTAGAGAGCCGTAATCATGAAAGAAACTATTGTCTGGAGTGGTGATGCATGAACGGATTTTTATTGAAAAAGTCTTTTGCGGATGCTATTATAAAATACGATATTTGGCATGGCTTGAGTTCAATCAGAATAAGGAGCGAAAAATGAAATACTGTATAGAAAATGAATTAAACACCATGGATTTTCATGATGCAACCATTGAGGCAGTAGATTGGGACGACAGGGAAAATGTGCAGGCTGTTCTAACATTTACACTGACTGGAGTTATAGTTAAGGCGGAAAATTCCCAGAATGAGATGTATACAGACAGGTATGCAGATACCATGAATCTTAGATTTACAGGAGCAGAAATTCAGGCAATCCTGCTTGAGGGGCACAAATTGTATGATGCCGATGACAGGCTTATAGAACAGGTGCCTGACAGACCGTTTAGTGCAGAGGAGTATAGGCAGGTACTGAAGAAATTTGCAAATAGTGCCATATTCTATGCCGGAATTCCTAAGGAAAAGGTTGTTGAGAATTATGTAAACTTCCCTGGCTCTGCAGCAGAAAACACGACCATGGGAGATGGCAGTGATGCCTGTAAAAGAAAAGAATGCTTTCAGATGATAATTGATACCGATGAGGAAGAAAATCCGTCATATGTGCTAAGCTTCTTCTATGATAATGCAACAGCGTCCTTCGAGCACTTACTCAATAAGGCAAATATAATGTAAAAAACAGGAATGCGATACTGTTTAAATTGCAGGGGAGGATCAGTTATGGCGAAGAGAATAAAACAATATCTCGATTATATAGAAGAAATATTAAAAAGAGAAGATTTGGATTTTATCGATGAGCAGAGAAAACATCTGATCCAGATAAAGTTCTTTATGCATGAAAGGCTTATACATCTTGTAGTCACGTTCCTTTTTGCAATACTTACAGTGGCTGGCTGTATGGCATTTGTAATATATGAGAAAATATCACTGCTTGTTCTTGCACTTGCATTTATGGTGCTTCTTGTGCCATATATCAAACATTATTATCTCCTTGAAAATAGTGTCCAGAAAATGTACGAACAGTATGACAGGATGCTTGCCAAAACCGACCCGGAACATTTTCAGGTAAAATAAAATTGCGAGCAAAACATGACCTAAAAATGCAAAATGGCAAAACAGGTCAAGAAAAATCCGAAGAAAACATGACCTAAAAATGCAAAATAGCGAAATAGGTCAAGAAAAACCAAAGGAAAACATGACCTGAAAATCCAAAACAGCAAAACGGGTCAAGAAAAATCCAGGGAAAATATGACCTGAAAATCAAAAAGTGGAAAACAGGTCAATAAAAGCAAAGAAAAAGCATGACCTGAAAATCAAAAAGTGGAAAACAGGTCAAGAAAAACACAGAAAAAACATGACCTAAAAGTCCAAAACGACAAAACAGGTCAAGAAACCAACCCAGAAAACAGGTGCCATAAAAAAATATGTATGTCAAAAGCAAAAAAATTGTTTTGACATACATATTTTTTATCACGGTCCACAGTTGATAAGGCGCCAAAAGCGTGAAATAAACAGCGTCTGATACTATGAAACCTAAATTACGGCACATGCACGCCCCTTATTCCCTACTTTAAGTCAGAAAAATCGTACTCTACCGCCTTTTTATCAGAACCAACCTTATATATTTTTCCGGTATCCGGATCAACATAGAAGTCACCAACCTTCTTGTCTCCATTCTTGGAGTCATGAAGCTCAATATGGTATCCGCGCTTTCCATCAGCATATTCAACAAGATCCTTATCATTATTAGTTACGGAATAACGGCCTGAAGAGTCAGGAAGCATTCCCATGAAACGATTATAGGCATCATCAAATGTTCTTACAGAACCATTTATCATGTCACCGGCACCATTGGCAATATTGTCAGCAGCATCACCGACCCCATGTGCAGCATCATTTACAGCGTCCCCCGCGCCATCAGCCACGTCCTTAACAGCATCACCGGCTCCATCAGTCACATCTTTAACAGCATCACCGACTCCATCAGTCACGTCTTTAACAGCATCACCGGCTCCATCAGCAGCATCTTCCACAGCATTACCTGCATCATCAACAGGATTATCGGAACCGGAGCAGGCTGTAATTGCAATACACATCATGCAGCACATCAGTAATAAAATTATTTTCTTTTTCATGATAATTTCCTCCAAATGAATATTATGAGATTATTATGTCATGTAAATTAAGAAAATATTCGTTCTGCAGAGTTAGATGCGCACTTTGAATTGGGTTATTATGAAATATAATAAAACCATTGATAGTTCATGCCGGATATGCTACTTTAAAATGAATATTGTCAAAATTAAATATAGCATAATGCCAAATTAAAAATATTACAAACAGCAAAAATGCGGTATGTTGTATGAGAACAACACACTTCCACTGAAGATGGGCGAGGAGGTTTCAGTATTTGGACGTATACAGAACCACTACTGTAAAAGTGGAACAGGTTCTGGTATACACTGTGACTTTTTGCTGCTGTTATCGTTGAGATAATATTTAAAATATTGTATTATATAAGTTAAATGTGACGTGGTGTGTCAACTGGATATGCAGCTCCGGCCATTTAAATTTTACATGGCTGGAGTTCAAGAGGAAGAGGATGATAGATATGACATATGAAGACGCATATAAATACATAAAAAAGGCGGAAGGAGCAGGGATTGTTCCGGGGCTGTCTACTATAAAAGAACTGCTTTCCAGACTGGGAGATCCCCAGGACTCTGTAAATGTTATTCATATAGCCGGCACCAATGGAAAGGGTTCTATATTTGCATTTCTCGAATATATATTAAGGGCGGCAGGCTACAGAGTAGGAAGATACATTTCGCCAACTATATTTACATATCTCGAACGCTTTCAGATAAATTCCCGGTACATGACGGAAGAGGAATTTGCAGAGATAATGGAAGCTGTCGGGGGAGCTGCATCCGGTATGGAGGCTGACGGACTGAATTATCCTACAGCCTTTGAACTTGAAACAGCTATGGCATTTCTATATTTTAAGAAGAAAAAAGTGGATTTTCTTCTCCTGGAGACAGGGATGGGGGGAAGGCTTGATGCCACAAATGTAGTAAAAAAGCCATTATGCACCGTCCTTGCCAGCATAAGCATGGACCATATGAAATTTCTGGGAAATGATCTTTCGGGGATACTTCGTGAGAAGATGGGTATCATGAGACCGGGAGTACCATGCGTGGCATATCAGCTTCAGGAGACCCTCAGACCGGTATATCTGGAGGAGTGCGAAAGACTTGCAGCTCCGGCAGATATGTGTGATTTCAGCAGGATCAGGATAACGGCAATAGAAAAGGATCATACAGAATATATATATGACGACAAGTGTTACAAAATAGCCTTAAACGGACTCTATCAGGTGTACAACAGCGTAGTGGCCATAGAGGTGGCAAGATGTCTGAACAGATACAGTGGCTGCAGCATAACGGATGAGCAGATAAAGAAGGGTCTTGCCGCTGCCCGGTGGAAGGGGAGATTTGAACAGGTAGGAAGTGATCCTGATATATATATAGACGGAGCTCATAACGTAGGCGGCTGGCAGAGCTTGGCGCAGAATGTAAGAGAGTATTTCAAAGATAAAAGGCTGATCTACGTATGCGGAGTGTTCAAGGATAAGGAATATGAGAAGATGCTTGATATAATGGCACCATACAGTGATACACTTATAGCTTTGACACCTCCTAATGAGAAACGGGCACTTCCAAAGGAGGCACTTGCGCAGGCAGCAGAGAAGCATTTTCAGAATGTGTATACTGCTGAAACTGCCACGGAGGCAGTGAAAAAAGCCGTGGATCTGTCAAGGACAGATTTCGTAGATGGTGAAACAGGTATTCAGAGCAGAGAGGAAACAGTTGTACTTGCTTTCGGCTCACTTTCGTTTATTGGAGAGCTAAGCATCGGCAGATAAATCATGCAGGCAAAAAACAAGACAGGACATTTACATGGAAAGAATAGACAGAATATTCAACAATGAAAAATTCAAAAATTATATCCGGGTGATAGAAGAAAAGGAAACAGATCGTATATATTGCAGACATGGACTGGATCACCTTCTGGACGTGGCAAGACTGGCATATATCTTCTCGCTTGAAGAAAGGGGAGCTGTATCCAAAGAATTGATTTATGCAGCAGCACTGCTTCATGATATCGGAAGGGCAGATGTAGATGACGAGGGAATCGATCATCATAAACTGAGCTGTCGGTATGCAGTTGACATAATTAGAGAGGCTGGATTTGATAAGTGCGAAGAAAATGAGATCATAAAGGCTATAAGTTTACATAATTCTAGCGACAAAAAGAAAAAAGGACTTTCTCTGTATATCTACAGAGCCGATAAGCTTTCAAGAGACTGCTATAACTGTAAGGCTATAGATACCTGCTACTGGAAGCCGGAAGAAAAAAATATGAACATAGAATATTAAGCCCTTTGCCGGAGCAGGCAATGCCCAATAGGCAAATTTTAAAGGGGCTGATGTTTTACACAATAAGGGGGATACCATGATAATAGGAAAGTACGATTTTAATGAGGACAGACCATACATAATGGGAATTTTGAATGTGACACCGGATTCATTTTCGGATGGAGGTTTACATAACACAATGGATACCGCAAGAGCAGCCACAGAGCAGATGATAAAGGATGGGGCTGACATAATCGATGTGGGCGGTGAATCCACAAGACCGGGACATGAGAAGATTTCGGATCAGTGCGAGATCGGCAGGGTGTGCCCTGTTATAGAAATGATAAAGAAGGAATTTGACGTTCCCATTTCTCTGGATACCTACAAGGGAAAGGTTGCGGAAGCAGGAATACTTGCAGGTGCAGACCTGATAAATGATATATGGGGGCTGAAGTGGGACAAGGATATGGCAGATATAATCGCCAGACATGACAAGGCATGCTGCCTTATGCACAACAGGGACAACACAAATTATGTAAACTACCTTGAGGACGCCATCAAAGATCTTGACGAGTCGGTGCAGATGGCATACAAGGCAGGAATAGATGAGAATAAGATAATGGTAGATCCCGGCATAGGCTTTGGCAAGACATTGGAGCAGAACCTTATCATGATGAACAATCTGGAGCTTCTTAAGAAGTGGGGACTTCCGATACTTCTTGGAACCTCGAGAAAATCCATGATAGGACTTACCCTTGATCTTCCTGTAAATGAAAGGGAGGAGGGCACCATTACCACCTCTGTTATAGGACTTATGAAAGGCTGTCAGTTCTTCCGGGTTCATGATGTCAAGGCGAATTACCGTGCCCTTAAGATGGCACAGGCGATACTTACAGCATAAGGTATGTGGCGGAAACGTAATATTGTAGTATATAGATGGGAGAATCTGCATGGATAAGATAAAGATAAGAGGTCTTGAGATATTTGCAAATCACGGTGTGTTTGAAGAAGAGAAGATATTGGGACAGAAGTTCATAGTAAATGTAGATTTAGTTATGTCAACCAGAAACGCAGGCCTTACAGATGACCTGAACAAGTCCGTGGACTATGGGGCAGTGTGTAAGCTCATAAGTGAGATCATGAAGGATTGCAACCATAACCTGATCGAGGCGGTTGCCGAGAATGTGGCGTCAAGTATACTTTTGAAATACCAGGATGTGCAGGAGGTGGATCTGGAGATACAGAAGCCATGGGCACCGGTGCATATGCCGGTGGATACGGTATCTGTGGAGATAACAAGAAAAAGGCATGTGGCATATCTGGGTATCGGATCCAATATGGGAGATAAGGAATCCTATCTTGATTACGCCATAGATGAGCTTAACAATGACGATTACACCAAGGTCACCAAAGTGTCAGACTTTATTGTAACAGAGCCTTACGGCGGTGTTAAGCAGGATGATTTCCTTAACGGCTGTCTTGAGGTGGAGACTTTAAGGACACCGGAGGAGCTTTTAAAGCTTGTGAACGCCATTGAGGCGGGAGCAGGAAGAGAGAGACGTATTCACTGGGGACCGAGAACTCTGGATATAGACATACTTTTGTATGATGACATTGTTTACGATTCGGAGGATCTTCATATTCCTCATGTGGAAATGCACAAGAGAGAGTTTGTACTGGAGCCTTTAAAGAATATAGCAGCCTACAAGAGACATCCTCTTAAGGGGCTTACTGTTTCAGAGCTATTTGATGAACTGAAACATAGAAAATAATTGGAGAAATAAATGTACACAATAGAAGACTTGAGAAATGTAGAAAAAGAAATAGCAGAATTGTCAGAGGTCAGAAAAAAAATCATGTCTGAGATAGCAGTCTCCGGCGGCAATGTATTTGCAGAGGATGAGGAGAAGCTTCCCTGGAGAGCGGACTTTAAGGGCGTGGACAGTCTGGACATAAATGAAGACACGGTGGTGGCGTATCAGGGAGTTCCCGGAGCATACAGCCATCAGGCAATGTTCAAGTTCTTTGGTGACGATATAAAAAATATAAATGTGGAAGCATTTGAGGATGTAATAGATGTTATAAACAGTGGAAAGGCGGATTATGGGGTTCTTCCAATAGAGAATTCCTCTGCCGGCTTCGTAAACGGAATATATGATATGGTGGGAAAGAGCAATCTTACTGTGGTGGGAGAAGACCAGGTACATGTTGCCCATGCTCTTCTGGGAGTTCCGGGGGCAGAAATCTCAGATATAAAGCAGGTATATTCCCATCCACAGGGACTGATGCAGTGCAAGGATTTCCTTGATACTACGGACTGGGAGCGTATCAACGTGGCAAATACTGCGGTGGCGGCACAGAAGGTCATAAACGAACAGGACAGGACTCATGCAGCCATAGCCAGTGAGCTGGCAGGAAGGATCTACGGCCTTGATATATTAAAAAAGGGCATTGTAAACAATAATAATAACACCACAAGGTTCATAATCTTAGCAAGGGGTAAAATGTATGTAAAATCAGGGAAAAATGTTATTATTTCCTTTTCCTTGCCCCATGAAAGTGGTACACTTTATAACATACTCAGCAACATAAATCTGAATGGGATCAACCTTACAAACATTGAGTCTAGACCCTTAAAGGGAAAGACCTGGGAGTATAAATTCTTTGTGACCATGGAGGGGAATATGGACGATCCGAGAACCATATCTGCATTGTCAGGAATATACAGAGACTCATTGGATTTCAGGCTGATAGGAACTTATTAAATATAAAGAAGAGAATTAAAGATAAATTATATGCAGAAAAAATAATGTCAGGGGGTAGTACATTATGGCATACAAAACATTTGCAGCAATAGACGTGGGATCAAACCAGATCAATATGAAGATCTATGAGATTGCGTCAAAGAAGGCTGCCAGGGAGATAGACAGCGTAAGCGGCGTAATAGAGCTGGGAAGCGATACATACAGGAACGGACGTATAGAGGAGTCGTCCTTAGATAAGCTGTGTGATATCTTAAACAAATTCAAGAAGAAAATGAAGGAATACAGGGTTGCGGAATACAGGGCATATGCCACCTCTGCGGTAAGAGAGGCAGAGAATGCTGAGTTCGTTATTGAACGGATCATGATGAGAACCGGCATGAAGGTTGAAATCCTCAGCAACTCAGAGCAGAGGTTCATGAACTACAAGGCATACGCAGCCAAAAAGGGAAGTGAGGAGCAGCTTGCCAGCAAGAATGCGGCACTTCTTGATATTGGCGCAGGAAGTCTGCAGATATCAATATTTGACAAGCAGAATCTGGTAAATACCCAGAACCTTCCGATAGGTGCCGTGCGAATAAGAGATTATCTCCAGAAGTTCGGCGCAGATACAGTGGAGCTTGAGAACATAATGGAAGAGTATGTGTCAAACTTCATTCTGGAATTCAGGAACATGTTCTTAAATGAAAAAGAGATAAAGCGTATAATCGCCATTGGCGATGGAATCAATAATTTAAAGAAGGTGGGACCGGAGCTTAATATTGAGAACAGTATTTCAAGAGAGCAGTTTGGAACTTTGTATAAGAGAGTGTTTGATATGAATCCGGAGGCACTTTCCGGGCACTATGGAATACCATACGAGCAGGCGACCCTTATGCTGCCTATGGCTATCATATACCAGTCCTTCTTAGACAAGTCAAAGGCCGAGGAGATACTTACACCGAATGTTACCTTTTGTGATGGTATTGTTGCCCATTACATGGACAAGGAGGGCTATACATATATAACAAAGGACTTCGACAATGACATAATCCAGTCGGCGTACAGCCTTGCCAAGAGGTATAAGTGCAATACGGCCCATATTGAGAATGTATGCAGTAACGCTCTTGCCATATTTGACAGTTTTAAGGGAACCCATGGGCTGGACAAGAGAGAACGGCTGCAGCTGCAGATTGCAGCAATTTTACATTGTTGTGGTAAGTATATCAACATGAATGAGAGTACACTTATTTCATATTACATAATAATGGCTACAGAGATACTTGGCTTGTCTCACAAGGAGAGAGAAGAAATTGCGAATATCGTACGATACAATGTTTATTATCTTCCCTCTGCAGCCAAGGCAAGCGGCACTATAAATACTGCAGATTATATGAAGGTGGCCAAGCTTGCTGCCATATTAAGACTGGCAGACGTTCTTGATAAGAGCCACAAACAGAAGATTGACAGCGTGAGAGTTACAATAAAGAATGATACGCTTACCATAGTGGCTGATACATTTGAAGATATAACACTTGAGATCGGAACATTTAAAGAAAAGACAGCATTATTCGAGAAGGTATACGGAATAAAGCCTGTACTGAAGCAGAGAAGGGGGTTATAAAGGATGGCAGAGGAAAAAACATTATTTTACAACAGAGAGCTTAGCTGGCTGGAATTTGACAAGAGATGCTTAAGTGAGGCAAAGGATAAGACTATACCGATATTTGAAAGAATAAAATTCCTCAGTATCACAGCATCCAACCTTGATGAGTTCTTCATGGTAAGAATAGCGTCCCTTACAGATATGGTACATGCAGATTATACCAAGAAGGATATTGCGGGGATGACACCTAAGGAGCAGCTTGATAAGCTGAAGGAGGGCACCAAGGAGTTCATGAAGAACCAGTACCATACCTACAACAGGTCACTGCTTCCTCTTCTTGAGACAAATGGGCTTAAGATAGTGAGCCACTATGAGGATCTTACGCCGGAGCAGTCAAAGTATGTGGATAAGATATTTGAAAAGGATATTTACCCGGTACTTACTCCTATGGCGGTGGATTCGTCAAGACCGTTCCCTCTTATTAAGAATAAATCTCTTAATATCGGTGCCCTTATATATGACAAGAAGAAGGATGTTACAGATATAGCAACCGTACAGGTACCATCAGTTCTTCCAAGGATAATCTCATTACCATCAGCAGATAAGAACGTAAAGGAGATAATCCTTCTCGAAGAGGTTATAGAGAAGAACCTTGATAAGCTCTTCCTGAACTATGACATAGTCTGTGCCCATCCATACAGGATCATGAGAAATGCTGATTTCTCCATTGATGAAGAGGAGACAGCAGACCTTCTTAAGGAGATAGAGAAGCAGCTTAAGCAGAGACAGTGGGGCGAGGTTATCCGACTTGAGGTGGAGGATAACATGGACAAGAAGCTTTTAAAGGAGCTTAAGAAACATCTGAACGTGGCAGATGATGTAGTTTACAAGATAAATGGACCCCTTGACCTTACCTTCCTTATGAAGGTAAATGGTCTCGAAGGCTTCGACCATCTGAAGTATCCTAAGTATCCACCACAGCCTGTGCCGGGGATGGGAGATTACAGCAGGATATTTGACAGGATCAAGAAGCATGATATACTTCTGTTTCATCCATATTACGAGTTTACTCCTGTTATTGAGTTTATCAGACAGGCTGCAAATGATCCTGATGTACTTGCCATCAAACAGACTCTGTACAGAGTAAGTGGTAATTCACCTATTATTGCCGCCCTTGCCCAGGCAGCGGAGAACGGCAAGCAGGTTACGGTACTTGTGGAGCTTAAGGCAAGGTTTGACGAGGAAAATAATATTGCATGGGCCAAGAAGCTTGAGAAGGCAGGCTGCCATGTAATATATGGTCTTGTGGGACTTAAGACCCACTCAAAGATAGCACTGGTGGTAAGGCGCGAAGCGGATGGTATCAAGAGATATGTCCACCTTGGAACAGGTAACTACAATGACGCCACAGCAAAGCTCTATACAGATATGGGACTTCTTACCTGCAGTGATCCTATCGGAGAGGATGCCACAGCAGTATTTAACATGCTGTCAGGATACTCAGAGCCTAAGAAATGGAACAAGCTGGCAGTGGCACCTATATGGCTTAAGGATAAGTTCCTCATGCTCATAAACAGAGAGGCAGAGAATGCACGTCAGGGAAAGAAGGGACGTATCATAGCAAAGATGAACTCTTTGTGTGATCCTAAGGTTATGCATGCTCTTTATGATGCTTCGGCAGCAGGAGTTAAGATAGATCTTATAGTGAGAGGCATATGCTGTATCAGAGCAGGGGTTCCGGGGCTCAGCGAGAATATATCGGTGAGATCAATAGTTGGAAATTATCTTGAGCATTCAAGAATATTCTATTTCTACAATGATGGATTTGAGGATATATACATGGGAAGTGCCGACTGGATGCCTAGAAACCTCGACAAGCGTGTGGAGATAACCTTCCCTGTGGAGGATCCGGAGCTTAAGGAGAAGATCAAAAATATTCTGAAGATACAGCTGGCAGATACCTTAAAGGCTCATATAATGCAGCCTGACGGAAGCTATGAGAAGCAGGATCTCCGTGGCAAGGTAAGACTTGATTCCCAGATGTACTTCGTTGAAGAGGCAAGAAAAAGCCAGAAGGAAGAGGATGAAGTAGAAGATAAGAGAGTGTTCATTCCTGTTGAGGCAGAAGAACCGGAGGAAGATATATAATAAGCCGTATAATATAGAAGCCGGAAGATCAGTATAAAAGTGTCTGAAGGCTTCATGAAAAATATTTAAAGAATAACATACAAATATACTTGACAACATATAATATAGATGGTAAAGTATAGAAGCTGTGTGTAAGTAACACAGATACAACAAAGCAGAGTATCCACTCTCACCTTAGCACATCTGGTGACTCGGGTTTATATGAAGCAGGATTTTATAAGATTAGCTAAGTATAAAGTGGATGGTTTGCGCTGTCCACTTTTTTTAATGGAGGTACAAGGTCATTAGCGAATTAATGATTAACGAACAGATAAGGGATCGCGAAGTGCGATTGATTGGTGAGGATGGCCAGGTTGTTGGCATCATGTCTTCAAAGGAAGCTCTCAAGATCGCAAAAGAAGCAGAGCTGGATTTAGTTAAGATTGCACCACAGGCAAAGCCGCCTGTATGCAAGATTGTTGATTACGGTAAGTACCGCTATGAGATGGCCAGAAAAGAGAAAGAGGCCAAGAAGAAGCAGAAGACCATGGAGATCAAAGAAGTAAGATTTTCTCCAAATATCGATACTAATGATTTGAACACCAAGATTAATATGGCAAGAAAGTTCATATCTCATGGCGATAAGGTAAAGGTTACCTTGAGGTTCAGAGGAAGAGAGCTTGCCCACGTTGAGCAGACCAAGGGAATCCTTGATGAGTTTGCTGAACAGCTTTCAGACATAGCAGTGGTTGATAAGCCGGCTAAGTTTGAAGGAAGAAGTATGATAATGTTTTTAACCCAAAAGCGTTAATTTAAGATAAGATTTAAATCTAAGGAGGAATACACTACAATGGCTAAATTAAAGACAAAAAAAGCAGCAGCTAAGCGTTTCAAGGTTACAGCTAGCGGTAAGTTAAAGAGAAGCAAAGCTTACAAGAGTCATATCTTAACAAAGAAGACCACAAAGAGAAAGAGAAATCTTAGAAAAGCTACAATGACTGACTCAACAAATGAGAAGGTTATGAAGAAGATTTTACCTTATATTTAATAGATTGGAGGAACAGACTAATGGCAAGAGTTAAAGGCGGTATCGGCGCTAAGAAGAGACACAATAGAGTACTTAAGCTCGCTAAAGGATACAGAGGAGCTAGAAGTAAGCAGTATAGAGTAGCAAAGCAGTCAGTAATGAGAGCTTTAACAAGCTCATATGCTGGTAGAAAGCAGAGAAAGAGAGAGTTCAGACAGTTATGGATCGCTCGTATCAATGCAGCAGCAAGAATGAATGACATTTCATACAGCAAGTTAATGCATGGTCTTAAGGTTGCTGGTGTAGACATCAACAGAAAGATGCTTTCAGAGATGGCTATTTCAGATCCTGAAGGATTTGCCAAGCTTGTAGAAGTTGCTAAGGCAGCTATCGCTTAATATAAAATAAGTAAGTATAAAAGAAGAGGAAGTCCGTATGGGCTTCCTCTTTTGCTGTAATGATGCCTGTGACATCGTTATGCCGCAGCAACCCCAATTTCAAATAGTTGCTGCTTTTTTTATTGCTTTTTATCGCCGCATGGTGAATATTTCCAGCACATGTTGTCAATAATATCCTTGAAATCGTAATAAAAAAGGAGAATTTCAATGGAATTAAAAGAAAAAGAACGTATGGCAATAACAGACCTTCAGACCCAGGAACAGAGCTGCGTAGAGAAATACGCCAAGTATGCAGAGCAGGCAAGAGATCCTGAGCTTAAGAATCTTTTTGGAAGATTACAGCAGGAAGAGCAGAAGCATTATGACAGCCTTGAGCAGGTACTTAACGGTACAGTTCCGGCATGTGACTGTAATGATACCGCCGGAAAGGACTATGAGCCGGAGGCTTCCTATGGAATGTTAGATGACTCAGAGGATAAGAAACATGATGAATTTCTCGCTACAGACTGTATAGGCACAGAAAAGCTTGTGTCAGGCGAGTACAATACAGATGTGTTCGTGTTCGGGGACACTGCCATCAGAAAGCTTCTGGCAGATATACAGGTAGAAGAGCAGAACCACGCAGAAATGCTCTATAAGTATAAGGTGGCAAACGGAATGGCTTAAAAATAATATATTCCGCATCAACAAGAAAAAGACACTGGATAAAATCTGACACACTTACTGTTAGAGGAGCGGGAGATGGGGTGCTGGTGTCCTGTGGACACCGTCTAGCACCGACCGAGCCGGCAGGCGAGACCTTGAATCGGGGTCAAGAGGCGCAGCCTCTTCAACAAGAAAAAGACACTGGATAAAATCTGATACATTTACTGTTAGAGGAGCGGGAGATGGGGTGCTGGTGTCCTGTGGACACCGTCTAGCACCGACCGAGCCGGCAGGCGAGACCTTGAATCGGGGTCAAGAGGCGCAGCCTCTTCAACAAGAAAAAAGACACCAGATAAAATCTGATGTCTTTTTCTTGTTGATGCGGGAGATGGGACTTGAACCCACACGCCGTTTCCAGCACTAGATCCTTAGTCTAGCCTGTCTGCCAATTCCAGCACTCCCGCATGTCTTTTTTTGTTATTCTGTGTTGTGCTCTGCTCAACACAAGTGATATAATACCACTCCAATATATGGTTGTCAACAAAAATTTTAACTTTTTTTGATTTTTTTTACTATCCCTTATTTCTGCCATGATCTGCACGGTAAAAGTCCTGCTCCAAGGCTCGTGACTACACATAAATAAAGCACAGGGATATGTTTACCCCTGTGCAGATCCTTACTGTGATATTTATATCTTTATCATATTGGTGAGCTTACGTTCAACCTCTTCCATAAGATGTCCCTTGTAAGCCTGATAATACTCGTGTGTGAACTGGGTATACAGGAATTTATTCCATAAATTGCTGCAATATGTACTGTCAAAGTCATAGTAAGAATCAGTATAGATCATACCGTTACTGTATCTAGTAACATCAAGATATGGCTCCTTGCCTGCATAGCTTAATCTCATAACAAGGTTTTTCTGTTCGCTGCAACATGCGAACGTCTCCAGGAACATCTTCATTTGTTCCTTAGTAACTCTTTCAACAAACATAAATCTCGACCTCCCAATAAATTTCCCTATAAAAATTATATAAAAAATAGCCAGGAATGTAAAGGGAAAAGAAGACATAACAACAGGATAACAGCAAGACCACAGTTGTAAGACATAATAGTAAGACCATAACAACAGAATACAACAGCAAGACATAACAACAAATCCATATCTGCAAGACATTACAGCAAGGGGCAGCCGGATACAGATTTGAGACGACATTGCGAGGCTTTCGTCAGGACGAACACACTGGCAGCGACGGCGGTCGCATGTTTGAGCCCGCAGGGCGAGTTTGCGAAGAGCCGGAGCAGATAAGCCGTGTGTGAGGAGTAGAAAACGCAGCCAGTCGCGAAAACTGTATCCGGCTGCCCCCCCCTGATATCATAAGCATACCCTGCTCCCCCACAAAACAACATCTGGCATATTAAGGAAATCTTAAACATATATATTGATTTAATATATTGCTAACACATGGTAAAAAGACTAAAATTAGTATAACTGTGATAGATGAATACAGACTATCTATGTACAGATAAACGATATGAAATAATAAGTGGGAGGATAGAAATTTTATGATATGTAAAAGCAGACGCAGGATGAAGTGCCGAACCTGCCTTGCCTGTACCATTGCATGCTGTATCATGTCCATGGGACTTACCGGCTGCAGTGATCGTAAGGTAAGTGACAAGCCCGCAATAAATATAGAACCATATGCCATGACAGTCCATGAAAGAGCTACAGTAAAAGAGGGAAATATTTCCTCACAGATAAAGCTTACTCTGAAGCCGGATGGTTTTTCCAGCAAGGATTATTCGGTAAAGCAGGACGATTTTGAAGTTGATCAGATCAATGTAAAGAATGGAGATAAAGTAAAAAAAGGTGATGTGATGATCTCCTTCAAGGCAGATGAGATAAATAAAACCATAGATGAGTATACTAGAAAGAAGGAAGAAGACCAGCTTCTTATTGATCACTATTCACGTCTTATGGGGATAGATAGCAGCAACGACTACTCTGAGGACATCAAGTCCCTTAAAGAAGATATCGAGTTGTCAACCCTGTATATCGAAGAACAGCAGGAGAAGCTGAAGGAATATCAGGTTATAGCAGAAGCAGACGGAATAGTTACATATGTCAACGAGTGGCTGCAATACGGATATGCAACAGCCAATGAGACCCTTGTATCAGTAGCCTCAGGATCCAATGGATTTATAAGCTCCACAGAGGATATGAGCTATGACTTTAACATCGGAGATGTATTCACAGCGACCCAGGGAGTTGCTTCCTACGATATGAAACTGGTGGACGTAGAACAGGTGAAGAACGAAGCCACAGGCTCTGAGGAAAGACAGCTGAAGTTTGAGTGCCAGTCTGATATAGAAGTTACAAATGGCTACATGGAGCTTGAAGTTGTAATAGATAAGCCGGTTATATCCAATGTAACATATGTAGATAAAGATGCAGTTAATACAGTAGATGGAACATATTTCGTATATAAGTTTGATGACGATGGCTACAGAGAGATAGTACCTGTGGAGGTCGGAGATATAGTGGACAATTATGTCATTATCAAGTCAGGATTGACTGCAGGAGAGCAGGTGAGTATAGATTGAGAAGATATAGTTTAAGAAGATGTAGATTAAAAGGATTTGCACTTATCCTGAGCCTGTCCATGATGATATCCATATCAGGATGTGGTGGAAGCAGTGAGAAGGCACCGGAGCTGTTAGAGCCAATATCAACGAATGCCGCCTATAGACCTGTAATGAAAGGCGATATAGGTAACAAGATCATAAAAACAGGAAATGTCGTTCCGGAGGATCACTGCTATTATTTTAATACCAGCACTGAGATAGACAATATAAAAGTAACTATAGGACAGTATGTACATAAGGGAGATGTTCTTGCGGAGGCAAGTGCAGAATCCGGTGAGAGCGAGGTTATTGAGCTTGAGAGCCAGCTTGAGCAGCAGAAACAAAATCACAGCCTCAATCAGAAGATATTTGATCAGAACCAGAAGATATATGACTATCAGATAAAAGGCTATCAGGAGACCGGTGATGAAGAGGCACTGAAGGATGTCCGGATACAGAAGGCAACAGCCATAGAGAATGACAGGTATGATGGCATGCTTTATAACTATCAGATCAGGAAAGCAGAAGAAGAGATCGCTGAGAAGAAGAAGCTGATAGGAAGCAATAAGCTGGTGGCTGACGTAGACGGATATGTTACATATGTCAAGGACACAACAGACTCCACAACGGCAGGGGCAAATGAAAACATAGTCATAATTTCAGACTACGACAACCCACATATAGAGATTGCTGATCTTACAGTTAAGGATATAGAGGTCTATGAAAAGTATGGTATCAAGTACACAGTGATAGATGGAGAAAAGCATGACATCAGCATAGACGAGTATTCCAAGACAGAGCTGGCAAAAGCCCAGGCAATGTCCCAGTTCCCTAATATCAGATTTGAACTGGCAGACGGCGACAGATCAAAGCTTAAGACCGGCGATATGGTACCTATGTATTTCAGCTCATCAGATATATCAGATGTATTGATAATAGGAAATGACTCCATATATGAAGATGGTGATCAGTCATTTGTATATGTCAAGACAGCTGCCAGTGATAAGGAACGCCGGGATGTGGAGCTTGGAGCAGCAGATGCCAATAATACACAGGTGCTTTCCGGACTTGAAGAGGGAGATCTGGTATTCTATGCATCAGATGCCATCATGCCGGGCAATTACAGTGAATACAAGGTAGAGCTTAAGGATTTCAGCGTTACCAAGGACAGTAAGAAGCTTCAGCTGGTGGATACGGATATGATAAGATACAAATCCCCATGTGAAGGCTACCTGGTAGATTTTAATGTTCAGGCAGGTATGCAGGTAAGCAAGGGAGACCTGCTGTACTCCATAGACAGTGGAGGAGGAAGTGCCGAGCTGAAGCAGGCGGCACTGGATATACAGCATGCCAAGGAGGATTATAATTCAACTATTAAGGGTTATAATGATCAGATAGATGATTATAAGAAGCAGATAGAAGATTATAAATACAGGAAAGCACATCCGGAGGTGCCGGATCCTGAGGATCCACCTGTGGCAACGGACACAGATCCTGATAAGCCGGAGGATCCGGATAACCCGGATAATCCTGATGATAATCAGGATACACCATATTTTGTAGAACAGACTCTGTGTCAGATAGAGATAGCCAATATAAATAAGCAGATAGCAACCAACCAGTATAATGCCAATATGAAGACACTTCAGGCAAAGTATGACGAGCTGGCCAAGAACAATGACGGAACCGGAGTTGTTAAGGTATATGCAGAGCAGGATGGATACATAGTCAATGTGTCAGCGGAAAAAGGCTATAAGCTCGACAAGGGTACTGAGGTTGTAAGCATGGCATCTAAGAAAAATCAGATACTGGGTGCTACAGTAGAAGGAAAGCTTGCAGTAAACCAGCAGGTAAAGCTTGTGAACTCAACAGATAATTCAACTACTATAAACGCACAGTGTATTGGAAGCAATGGAGACGGAAGCAAGGTTTACATAAATACAGTGGATGGAGACGTGCAGATAAGCACCTGTGCAGTGGCAGGCAGTCCGATGTACTATCTGTCAGTAGATGACCAGGCATATTATGACTCACCGAAGGGATATACATTAAGATATAGTACTCTTGATCTGAAGAACGTGGTTGTACTCCCTAAGGGTATGATATATACAGAGACAGTTAAGACCACAGGAAGCACTAAGAACTATGTGTGGAAGGTGATAGATGGTCAGATCGTGAAGCAGTATGTGACACTTGGTGAAGAAGATTCCAAGAGTGTATGTGTGCTGTCAGGAATAGAAGCCGGAGACATACTCGCTCTTGAGAAAGCAAATTAAGGAGGAAGGATATGCTTAATTTTTTACAACATAAATTATTAAACAAAAAATGGCTCAATGCATGTCTTCTCCTTGGCATAGTTCTCCTTATAGCAGTAATGTCCTGTACACCTATGTTTAAGAATGGTGCTCTGGACATGATGCTCTCTACCAAGTTTGGAGATAAGATAGAAGAAACAAATAATTATTCCTGTGTTCTCGGACGTGAAGGAAGCTGTGATACAGAAAAGTATCCGGATATGGCATCTATAATGGACAGAACAGAGAAGTACCACAAGACATGGTTCAGCTACGTTGATACCAAGGTGCTGGCAGACGAGGTTAAATATTATATAGACGGAGGCTTCGCAACAGCAACATCAGGTAAGAAGGACAGCTATAAGCTGGCATATATGCCGGGGCTTGAAGATCATATAAAGATAGTTCACGGAAAGGGTCTTGAGGAAAGCGATATGGTAGACGGCGCGTATCCGGCTATCATCACAGAGGAGATGGCAGATGATAATAATCTCACTGTGGGAGAGACCGTAACCTATGATAAGATCCTGGATTCCTCTGAGAAACCATTGAAATTCTATATAGCAGGAATTTTCTCAGAGAAGGATTACAGTGATTATTACTGGTACATAAGAAAGAGCGAATTCACAAAACAGGGAATAGTCAGTCTTGATGCATTTGACGAGATAATAAGCAAGTACAGCATACCGACAGTCTACAGCACAGATTACAACATGCTTGATTATTCAGACATAACCCATAAGAATGCATCAGACATAAAATATTATGTTGAAGAGTTTATTAAGGCAGATGATCATATCGTACAGAATTTCACAGACGTGATAAAGTCCTATGAAAATGATGCCAAGACCATAGGAATAATCATATGGGTTCTTGAGCTTCCGATACTGGTACTGCTGCTGGCATTCATATACATGGTTTCAAGCCAGATCCTCGAGATGGAAGAGGGCGAGATAGCCATGTTAAAGAGCAGGGGAACCAGTACAAGACAGATAATCAGGATCTATATAGGTCAGTCAGCTATATTATCCCTTGTGGCACTGTTCATAGGAATCCCAATGGGATATGGATTATGTAAGCTGGCAGCCAGCTCGAATTCCTTCCTGGAGTTCAGGTCAGACAGAACCTGCTTCTATGGAATGACAGCATCGGCATTCATTTACAGCCTTGTGGCAGCAGTTATAGCTATACTGTTTGTCACAATGCCGGTATTCAAATATGCCAGGAACTCTATTGTAGAGCAGAAGAGAAAATCAGGAAAGATCAATGTTAAGCCATTCTGGGAGAAGTGCTTCTTGGATGTGATATTTGCAGCAGTATCCATATATCTGTTGTACAATTACAGAAAACAGAGAGGTACCATAGCACTGGATATTCTGGCAGGCAAGAGACCGGACCCATTGATATTCCTTAATTCGTCACTGTTCATATTTGCCGTTGGACTGGTAATATTAAGACTTATAAAGTATCTCATCAGATTTATATATTTCCTTGGAAGAAAGAAGTGGAAGCCTGCACTGTATGCGTCCTTCCTTCAGATAACAAGAACATCGAAGAAGCAGGGCTTTATATCAGTATTCCTGGTTATGACCATTGCCATGGGTATATTTAACTCCAATATGGCGAGAACCATAAATGACAACAACCGGAACCGTGAGGCATATAACGCAGGTACAGACCTGAGGGTAAGTGAGCACTGGTCCATGGGAATATACCATGACAAGGATAAGAATTCCAACTGGTATTATGAAGAGCCTGATTTCGAGAGATTCACAGGATATGAGGGAAGTCTGTATGATATGGCGACCAGAGTCATATATGATGATGGAGCATCTATATCTGTAGGTGGTGAGACCCTTGATAATAACATACTCATGGGTATACATACCAAAGAATTTGGTGAGACAGCAAGTCTCCAGTCAGGGCTTAACAAGGAACATTGGTACAATTATCTCAATGCTCTTGCCCAGACCTCCAATGGTGTGATAATCTCATCAAATCTTGCGAAGAAGTACAGCCTTGCAGTAGGTGACAGTATAAGCTATACAAGATATAATCCTATTAAGTCCAAGGCAGATGAACCGATTGCCACAGTATCGGGAAATGTAGTTGCCATAGTTGATGCATGGCCGGGATTTGAACAGTACAGCTATGAAAAGGACGAAGAGGGAAATATCACCGAGGTGGAGAAGTATCTCGTGGTTGCAAATTATGCCTACGTTGTAGGAGCATTTGGTCAGACACCATACGAGGTATGGATAAAGACAAACAGTGATAAGGATTACAAGGCAGTATTAGACCAGCTTGAAGATGATGGCATAAAGATAAGCTCATACATAAGTAAGGATAAGAACACGGCAAAGCTTATGGATTCATCATTGGTTGTAATTACAAATGGTCTGTTCTCCTTAAGCTTCATTGTGGCTGTTGTTCTGTGTCTGGTAGGCTTCCTGATCTACTGGATCACATCCATCAAGCAGAGAGAGCTTCTGTTTGGTATATACAGAGCTATGGGTATGTCCATGAAGGAGATAAACAAGATGCTCATAAACGAGCAGGTATTCTCGTCGGTACTTGCAAGTCTTGCAGGATATGGAGTTGGAGCACTGACTACTATGTTATTTGTCAAGCTCATAGCCATCGTATATCTGCCGGAGACACACAATATACCTATTGCTTTAGCAGTAAATCCAATGGATATAATAAAGCTTACAGCAGTTGTAGTGGTAATGTTCATTGCATGCTTCATAGTCATCAGAACTATATTAAAGAAGATGAATATTACACAGGCACTGAAGCTTGGAGAGGATTAAGGTGGAGTGTATGTCAGAAACAGTATATAACAACGAGCCTGGCAATGATCAGGACGACATAATCATAAGTGCAAGAAATGTTGTTAAATGTTTCCCTATGGGAAATGGCGAGAAATTCTATGCATTAAAAGGACTTGATATGGATGTGCCCAGAGGTAAGCTTACTATACTAAAGGGCAGATCCGGATCAGGAAAAACCACACTGCTAAATATATTAAGTGCTCTTGATGATGCCACAGAGGGTGAGGTTTATGTAAATGAAAACGAACTCAACACCATGCCGGAGACAGAACGGGAGAAGCTGAGACGATATGATATAGGATTCGTGTTTCAGTCAGTAGCCCTTATCCCCATAATGAATGCATATGAGAATGTTGACTTTGGACTGAGACTTGCCGACTACGAAGGCAACAGAGACGAACGTATAAAAGAGGTTCTTAATATGGTGGGACTTGGAAGCAGAATGCAGCACCTTCCATCTGAGATGAGTGGTGGTGAGCAGCAGAGAGTTGCCATTGCAAGGGCAGTGGCACATAAGCCCCAGGTAATATTTGCCGATGAGCCTACCGGAGCACTTGATACGGCATCTGGACTTACGGTTATGAAGCTCTTCAAGGAACTGGTGGCCAAGGAAGGAATTACAATTGTTATGACCACCCATGATCCAAACCTTATGGAGCTTGGAGATGTCGTTTATGAGATAGAGGATGGTGAGATAGTTGCTAGGGCATAAAGAGAAGAAAAATAAAAAAAATAAAGCCGCTGCAGACGTAATGCAGACCCAGAATATTGAGGCTTCTGAATACACAATGCAGAGTCCTGATGTTGGAGCTTCTGAATACATAATGCAGAGTCCTGACATTGAAGCTTCTGAATACACAATGCAGAGCCCTGATAGTGAAGCTTCTGAATACGATGAAGGACAGCCGGGGAATGCTGATCCAACAGATACAGATGGCAGCAGTGATGGTACATATCTCGGTGATCCGGACAATATAATTGAATGTGATGGCCTTGTCAAGATATATAAAACTGATGAGGTTGAGGTTATGGCTCTGCAGGGATTAGAGCTAAACATAAAGCGGGGAGATCTCATTGCCATAATAGGAAAATCCGGTAGTGGAAAGTCCACGCTGCTTAACATGATAGGTGGTCTGGAACGCCCAAGTGCAGGAAAGATGTATGCTGATGGCAAGGATCTGTTTGCTATGAGTGATAAGGAGCTGGTAGAATACAGGAGACATACAGTAGGATTTGTATGGCAGAAGAACTCCAGAAACCTGCTTCCTTACATGACTGCAGTCGAGAACGTCCAGGTACCTATGTTCTTCGACAAAACCAACAAAGCAGATAAGAAGAAGCGGGCTATAGAGCTGCTTACCATGGTTGGACTTGAGAACAAGATCAATTCGTATCCTGCCCAGATGAGTGGTGGTGAGCAGCAGAGAGTTGCCATAGCCATAGCCCTGGCGAACAATCCTAAGATACTGCTGGCAGATGAGCCTACCGGAGCAGTTGATTCCAAGACTTCCAACATGATCCAGGATCTGTTCAGAAAGCTTAACAAGGAATTAGGAATAACAATAATAATAGTTACCCATGATATAAGCCTTGCAAATAAAGTGGGACGTGTGGTCATGATATCAGATGGCAAGATAAGCACAGAGAAGATCATGAAGGAGGATTATCGGAACAAGATCAATGAGCTGTCCAGTGATAGCTTCGTTGCTGAGGATTCACATGAGGAATATTCAGTACTTGATAAGGCTCATCGAGTACAGATAAATGAAGATATGCTGGCGTCAGCAGGAATAGATTCGAATAAGGTTAAGGTTAAGGTAGTGGATGGACAGATCATAATTACCAAAGAATAGCCTATATTGACCGGAACAGGGATTAAATATAAAAGTGTCATATGATACATGAAAAAGGATAGCACGCCATGTCGTGCAACATATGGAGGGTTGATCAGATGAAAAAAGGTTATATCAGGAGGGCAGTGGCTCTGTCCATGGTAGGAGTAATGATGCTTTCCGGTGCAGCAACAGGCTGTGGAAAGAAGAAAGTAGATTATAATATTGATGGTGAGAATAGTGGTTCAGGTAGTGGCAGTTCAGGAGACAGTGGCGAATTAAGAGCCAAGGTCAAGGCACCGAAATCATATACAGGTGATATACCGGTAGGTGACTCAGGGCTTTCAAGTATCAAGATAGATGCCAAGAAGATATCAATTCCGGATGCATCTACCATGTCCATAGTTTCATGTGAGCCATTGTTATACACCAGTGACTACAAGAAACAGCTGGTTGAAGGAACACTTGATAAGAGTAAGGGTATATACAAATTTTCATATGAAAAGCAGATCAGGGAGGATGTCCAGAAGGATCTGGATATGTACCAGACGATGCTTGAGGATGCAAATGCTGCAGGCGATACAGAGAATGCACAGTGGATAAGTGATACAGTTAATTCATTAAGAAGCGACTTGGCAAATGCTACCGACAGCAGGGACCCGGCAGGTGATGTATATGATGGAGAGGATTACGTCGGTTATATAGGAGATCAGATGTTTGAAACAACCATGTACAGTGCCGAGGGGACGGGAGCAGGAGGAACGTTTAATCTGAGCCCTTATCCATATAGCACTATTAAGGATATAAGGCCATATGAGAATTACTATAACGTATCATATTATCCGGATGGAACCTCAGACATGGAGAATATGAGTGATATGAGCAAGGAAGAGGCTATATCATTTGCAACCTCATATCTGGCAGACCTGGGATTTAAGGATATTGCACTTAAGTCGTGCTCTAATCTTGTCTGGGATTATTTTGATTACGCAGGCAACACTAAGGCAGAAGAATGTGATGGCTGGGCAGTTACATTTGTAAAGGCTGTAGATAATGTACCTATATACAATCCTGATATATGGAATGTGGATTACCTTGATACCAACAATGTATGGTATTCAGATAATGGAGAAAGTCTTTCACTGAATATTTATGATGGAAAGGTGATCTCGGCATATATAGATTACTCACTTAAGACAGTAAGTGAGGAAAATGATGTGGAGCTTCTTAGCTGGGATGACATATTAAAGAGTGCCCAGGAGAAGATACCTGAATTCTATAAGGATAACAAGACATCGTATATGGACATCGTGTTTGATTATGTGAAGCTTACATATTACAAGGTGAAGGATGAAGAAAATCCGGGCAATTACAAGCTTGTTCCTGCATGGGCATTCATATCCAGTTCACAAGATACAGGTGAGACAGATGGAACTGAGACTTCAACAGAAGAGGAAGATGAAATACTTGTCACATCAAATCCGGCACAGCTTATACTGATAAACGCTGTAGACGGAAGCCTTATAGATGTTGCAGCACAGCTTAATTCTGAATCCGTAGGAGGCGAAGGTATAGAGGAATCCTATATAAGCGATCAGTACAATGACACAGAAGCACAGCTGGAGAAAGAAATCGACGCAGGCGACATGGACACACAGTAAGATATAAAATAAATATATGACAATAAACAGAGAAGCTGAACACAGTGGTGATCAGCTTCTTTTTTTTCTTACAGATTTGTATTATATGTCAAGGTGAAAAAGTGTAGGCATATTGCAAGTGGCAATGATGGACGATATATACGATACCCCAAGCCTGTATCAGACAGAGGAAGATACGGAGGCTGTGAATATAGCCGATTAAAGAAAAATACATATCTGCAGAGCATAGGCAGATACAAGGATGAGTTGTATCTGAGGATATGACGGTCAATGTTCATCGGGCCGATTGATAAAATTTTATCAAAAGAGCTTATTGACAAATATACCCTATGGGGGTATATTGTGACCATGAAATTAAAGAGCAGACATAAGGAATAATTATAAAGAGAAAGGCAGATATTAAATGGATAAGAAAGAAGAAAATAAATGCTGCTGTGGTCTTGTATCAGACGTTGAGAGCAGAGTCAGGGAGCGCAGTGATGATGAGAAGAAGAAACTTATAAACAGGCTTAACAGGATCGAAGGGCAGATAAGAGGTGTTAAGAATATGCTGGAGAGTGATGCATATTGTACAGATATTCTGGTTCAGGTATCCGCCATTAGCGCAGCCCTTAACAGCTTCAATAAGGAACTTTTAGCCAGACATATGAGGACCTGTGTGGCGACAGACATAAGGGAAGGGCGTGATGACTCCCTGGAGGATCTCCTTAAGACTATCCAGAAGCTTATGAAGTAGAGCTTGTCATAGATAATGTCTGCAAAGATTGTAGCCTCTTAATAAAACAAATACAGAATGACTGGACTATGAAAATTGCAATGGGATAATCAGAATTTGATAAAACATGCTTTGATGATTATAAAACGTGAGAGGAGTTGACATAACTATGGATAAATATAATGTAACAGGCATGTCCTGCAGTGCCTGCAGCAGCAGGGTAGAGAGAGCTGTAAGCAAGGTTCCCGGAGTTGAAGTGTGTCAGGTTAATCTTCTGACCAATTCAATGAATGTAGAGGGAACTGCCACAAGTGAAAGCATAATAAAGGCTGTAGAGAAGGCAGGATATGGTGCTGCCCTGGTGTCGGGGCAGAAACAGAAGACCGGGGACACAGGGAAGGACAATACATCCGGAAGCAGCTCGGGAACCGGTGGGGCACATAAAATGACAGGCTCAGGTGTAATATCTGACGGGACAGACAAAGAAACCAGAAAGATGTGGAGGAGACTCATATCCTCAGTGATCCTTCTGATACCTCTTATGTATGTGTCTATGGGACATGTAATGTGGAACTGGCCTCTGCCGAAATTCTTCAATGGCAATCATATCGCCATGGGGCTTGTTGAGATGCTCATAGCAGGAATTATCATGGTGATAAACCAGAAGTTTTTCATAAGTGGCTTTAAGGCTGCTGTGAATTTTGTTCCAAATATGGATACACTGGTAGCAATGGGCTCCGGGGTATCATTTGCATATAGTTTCGTGGAGCTTATGGCTATGACGGACGCATACCTTAAGGGCAACGAGGAGCTGGTAATGCATTATATGCACAACCTGTACTTTGAGTCAGCAGCCATGATCGTGACACTTATCACCATAGGAAAGACACTTGAGGCATACTCCAAGGGTAAGACCACCAACGCCATAAAAGGACTTATGGAGCTGGCACCTAAGACTGCAAATGTTATCCGTGACGGAGAAGAGAAGAAGATCGCAGCCGATGAAGTGGCGGTGGGCGATATATTCGTAGTAAGACCCGGAGAAAGCATACCGGTTGACGGACAGGTAATAGAAGGAAACAGTGCAGTGGATGAATCAGCACTGTCCGGAGAAAGTATCCCTGTTGATAAGGAGCCGGACAGCAAGGTCAGCGCAGCTACCATTAATATGTCAGGCTTCCTTAAGTGCCGCGCTACAAGAGTTGGAGAGGATACCACCCTTTCCCAGATAATCGCCATGGTGGGAGACGCAGCATCGGGAAAGGCACCGATAGCCAAGATCGCCGATAAGGTATCGGGTATATTTGTCCCAACGGTACTTGTACTGGCACTGATCACTATTATTGTCTGGATAATAGCAGGAAAGGATACAGCCTTCGTACTTTCACGAGGAATATCCGTTCTTGTAATAAGCTGCCCATGTGCCCTTGGTCTTGCGACACCTGTAGCCATAATGGTTGGAAATGGTGTAGGAGCAAGAAATGGTATACTGTTTAAGACCGCCGCTGCCCTGGAGGCAACAGGAAGATGTAACACTATAGTTCTTGATAAGACCGGTACAATTACAAATGGTACTCCGGTAGTTACAGATATTGCCTGTGCATCGGGAGTAGAGCTTCAGGAGCTGCTGCAGGCTGCCTATACATTGGAGCAGTACAGTGAACATCCTCTTGCAAAGGCTGTAAATGAACGCTGCATGAGAGATAATGTGAAGCTTCTTAGTATTACAGATTTTGAAAATGTACCGGGTAAGGGTATACGCGGAACCATAAGCGGAAACAGGTATATAGCCGGAAACTATAATTATGTAAACCATAATGGCATAATATCAGAAGAGGCAGAAAGACAGTCGGATTTATTTGCTGATGAGGGAAAGACTCCATTGTTCTTCGCAAGAACTGATGAAACAGGAAAGTGGCAGCTCCTTGGTATTATCGCAGTCGCCGATGTAGTTAAGGAAGACAGCGTGGAAACCATAAGAGAGCTTAAGGAAATGAACTTTAAGGTGATCATGCTGACAGGTGATAACGAGAAAACTGCAAATGCCATAGGCAGACAGGTAGGTGTAGATGAGGTTATAGCCGGGGTTCTCCCTGACGGAAAGGAAGAGAAGATAAGAGAACTCATGAAGTCCGGTAAGGTTATAATGGTTGGGGACGGAATAAATGACGCCCCTGCCCTGACCAGAGCAGATATAGGTATAGCCATAGGAGCAGGAACCGATATTGCCATAGACGCAGCAGATGTGGTCCTTATGCAGAAGGGACTTAACTCAGTGGCAAGAGCCATAAGGTTATCCCATGGTACCATAAGAAATATCAAGGAAAACCTTTTCTGGGCATTTATCTACAATGTTATAGGAATACCTATTGCTGCCGGTGTTTATTATCCTATATGGGGCCTTACCTTAAACCCTATGTTTGGAGCATTTGCCATGAGTCTGTCATCGGTATGTGTGGTTATGAATGCCCTGAGACTCAACCTTGTGAAGCTGGATGGCAGAAACAGACAGCAGAAGGAAAATAAAACTTTAGAAAAAGTTAATGGTATTTCGGTGGTTGAAAATGTTATATTTATGAAGTATCATAATGTGGAAAAAAATGGAAGCACAGAGGATACAGATATAAATAATAAAAATTCGGTTAATCCATATAAAGCAGAGAATACTGCTATAGAAAATAATGTAAATAAGGAGAATGAAAAAATGACAAAGACAATGAATATAAACGGTATGATGTGTAAGCACTGTGAGGCAGCAGTTAAAAAAGCACTTGAGGCATTGCCACAGGTTGACAGTGCTGTTGCAGATCACGAGAAGAAGACAGCAGTAGTAACTCTTAACAGTGATATTGATGACAGTATCTTAAAGAAGACAGTAGAAGAGCTGGAGTACCAGGTGGTCTCAATATCATAAGGGAAAAAGAAACAAAGGATTAAAAACACATATAATAATAGAGGAAACAGGAATAAACAGGTATAGGATATGAAGAAGTTTTTTAATTTGCTGTTCAGCAGGATGGTAACGACTGCCTTACTGGTGGTATTTCAGATAGCATTCTTTATGATTCAGCTGATAATACTAAAATCATATAGTGTTTATATTAATATAGGTCTTACCCTATTAAGCATAATTGTGGGAGCATATATAATATCCAGGGATATAAATCCATCCATCAAACTGGCATGGATAGTTCCTATTATGATGTTCCCGCTGTTTGGTGGACTTCTCTATATACTGTATGGACATGTGGTGATTCCAAGAAAGCTCAAGAAAAATCTTCTTCGTATAAAAGAGCAGGAGGTTTACGAGGATCTCTACGGGGTTGACTCCAACAGTGCAGAGATCCTTGTGGATGATCCGCCCTACAGGCTCATGAAATATACCGAGAAATACTCCAAGGCACCTGTATATAAGGGTGGAGTTGAGAAGTATTACTCCATGGGGGATAAGGTATTTCCTGATTTGATTCATGATCTGGAGAACGCAAAAAAATACATTTTCCTGGAGTTCTTCATAATAAATCATGGTAAGGTATGGGATGATATCCTTGAAGTCCTGGTGAAGAAGGTTGCTGAGGGTGTAGAAGTCAGAGTCATATATGATGATGTGGGTTCTGTGTTTTATGTAAACAAGAATTACTGGAAAGAACTGGAGAAGATGGGAATAAAGTGTATCTGTTTTAACCAGATCTTCCCATTTATGGCTACCATACTGAACAACAGGGATCATAGAAAGATAGCGGTAATAGATGGAAATATTGCCTATACCGGAGGCTTTAACCTTTCGGATGAATATGCCAATATCACGCATCCCTTTGGCACATGGAAGGATAGCGGTATAAGGATGGAGGGCGGAGCAGCCTTCAGATTTACCATAATGTTCCTTCAGATGTGGAATACCTCGAGATTTACAGAGGCAAGCTACAAACGCTTTATCCCTGAGATAAAGGAGCACCCGCATATAGGTTATCTTCAGCCATATTATTCAAATCCATTAAGTGTAGAGCATGCAGGGGAGAGCATATATCTGCAGATGATAAATGACGCAAGAAATTACATCTATGTATTTACCCCTTACTTCATTACGGGAAGTGAATTGATGATGGCTATAAAGCTTGCAGCTAAGCGTGGAATAGATGTAAGGATAGTTACCCCGGGAATACCGGATAAGAAGTTTATATACAGGATGACTCAGTCAAGCTATAAGGAGCTGGTGGAGGCAGGTGTAAGGATATATCAATATAAGCCGGGATTTATACATTCCAAGGTCATACTTTGTGATGACAGTCTCGCTTCAGTCGGCAGTATAAATATGGATAACCGAAGCTTCTACCATCACTTTGAGTGTGGAGTACTTATATATATGAGTAAGGTTATCGCTGACATCAAAAGAGATTTTCTTCAAACCTTTGATGAATGTGATGAGATAGATGTAAGCTGGTGCAACAGAAGACGGTCAAGAATGTTGGTGGATGCAGTTCTGAAATTATTATCTCCATTACTGTAGCCAATATTATATGCCGGTGGTATAATATCAAAAGTCAGGATTAATAGAAGCTGCGGAGTGATTGCTATATATGAAGGCTGTAGAGAGAAAAAGTGATTTGAATAAAAGAAATAGCCAAGATAAAAACAAACACTATTCGGTAAATAAAACAATAAAGGTTGACAGTGGTTCCGGTCGTTTAATGACCGGTATTACGTCAGCCTTTTTGTTGTATATGCTGGTAATATATCCACTGGCTCTTCATGATCATTACTTTGATATTACATATACAAAATACACCGTATTTAAGGTGGGCGTGATATTATTTGCCGTAATATGGGCAATGGGACTTGTGATAGTACTTACCGGTATAAATGCCGGAGACATGAAAGGAAGACATGCAGGTGGAAATGCCAAGGTCGGCACAATGGATAAGCTTAAGGCGGTAATATGTGATGGCGTGTATGGAACTGACATTTGTATGGTACTGTTCTTTATTTCAGGGGTGATGTCATTCATAATGGCGGAGGATAAGAAAAATGCATTTACCGGAGCACAGGGAAGATACTGTGGTCTGGCATTTATGATACTTATATTTATAATGTATATTATTGTGTCTGCCAGAGTGAGCAATATGGAGAAGATGTGGTCTCTTATAAGTATGGTATTTGTTCTGGTTTCCTCTGTCACATTTATTATTGCAATACTTCAGAATATTGGATTTGATCCTTTTAAGCTTCTTGATGGTATAAACAGGAAGCAGAGGAATATATATGTGTCCACATTTGGCAATATTGATATATTCGGAAGCTTTATATGTATAGCATTGCCGTTGTTTATGGGACTTTATGTTACAGAGAAAAGTAACATAAAGAGGATAGTATACGGCATTGGAGTATTTGCAGGTTTCATGGCATTTATCCCTGCAAATGCTGACGTGGTGTTCGCCGGTGTGGGAGCGGCTATAATAGCAGTATTATTTGCAACTGTGTATATGGAGAGAGTGGACCGGTTATTTGAGCTTGTGATGCTTGGCTCAGGCGGGTATCTAGGTATGGTGTTACTTAGAATGCTAGTGGGTACTAATGGGGCAAAGATAACAGGCTTTAACAGGCTGGCAGAGCATCCGGCATTGCTTGTGGTCATATTTGCAGTGGTATTGTTCATACGACTTATTATTCAGGTTTACATAAATAGAAACAAAACTGAAATTTACATAAATGAAAATAAAAGCGAAGTTTACATAAATAAGCAGAAGAACGGAACCGGCATAAAGCTTATCATTGCACTGGCGGTTGTCCTTATCTCAGTAATTGCTGTTATCATATACGGAAGAAAAAATAATCTCGCCATGTTTGATTTTAATGATAAATGGGGATCCTACAGAGGATATATATGGAGACGCGTAACAGGATTATACGGTGAGCTTCCGTTTGTACAGAAGATATTCGGACATGGTAATGAGTCCATCCGTTCACTTATGGATGATCGGTTTTATGACGAAATGCTTCAGGTCACCGGAACAGTATATGACAATGCCCATAATGAGTACCTGCAGTATCTTGTGACACAGGGGTTGCTTGGTATGCTTTCTTATGTCGGTGTGGTTGTCACCGCTGCCATAGCCGGAGTGAAAAAAATAAAGAAGTCACCATATATATTGGGACTTCTCCTTGCCGTGGTATCCTACGGAGTTCAGGCAATATTCAACGTAAACCAGTGTATAACTACCCCATACATGTTCCTTATGACAGCTATGCTTATAGGCACGTGCAGAAGAGCATCGGAAGAGTGACAGGACCATTACATTAGTCCCTTAATTGGTTTACGAAGGATTTGTGATACGCGTAGCCGATTGGTATAGATGTCTGGGGGTCTGTCCTGACCATTATATATAGTGTTGACTTGTCGTAGTTGGCTATAAAGTATTTGTTTACTACATAACTCTTATGACATCTTATAAAGTAGTCTGGAAGCTTTCGCATAATATCTGCCAGGGACATATGAGCAGTGAAAGTTCCTGAAAGCGTATATACTTGTATATTACGATTGGTACAGCTCATGTATATTATCTCAGACGGAAGCACTCTGAAATGTACCCCTGCCAGGTCACGAAAAGGTATAGGCTTCTCGGAGATAATATTTTTGTCTATAAGCCTCTGGATAGAAGCTGTAAGCTCTGCCGGCTTAAAAGGCTTAACGAGAAAGTCGAAGCAGTTGGTAGCGTGGATAGCATGGGCTGCCTCTGCCGCATAGCCTGTTATGAATAATATAGGTGTATTTTCAAACTGCGGAAGTGTACGGATATAACTGCCAAGATCAACACCGGTAAGATTGTCGGAGGAATCAAGCTCAATGTCAAGGAGTATAATATCTATGGCTGTATCGCCGGTAAGTAATTCAACGGCTTCCTCGTAGGTTGATGCAGTAAGACATACTGTGCCCTTAAAAGATTTCTTCACTATTGAAACAATTCCATTAAGCTGGTTCATATCATCATCAACAATAAGTGCGTTCATAACAGTCTCTCCTTAGACTATAAATTCAAATTTAATAAGAGTATCTCCGGATGCGGGTGGATTCTCAATGTACAACTCACCATCATAACTGTTAAGAAGCTGTTTTGCATTTGCAAGACCTGTACCTCTCTTTGAAGCCTTAGAGTTGGTAACGGTTTTGGTGGTATAGCCGACTTTTACCATATTCGCCCTAAGCTCCGGTGTGAGTTTAGGCCCCTTGTTTATAGTGGTAAATATTATACGATTATCATTACTGTCTATTTCAATCTTTATACAGTCATGAGGCTTGACTGCCTCCAATGCATTATCTGTCAAAATACCCACAACCTTTATAAGTTCATATTCAGGCATATTACTGGCCAGATCAAAGTTCTTAATTGTAAAGTCGATATCTTTATCAGCTTTTCTGGCAGTCTCAAGCTTGCTGTATAGAAAGCCCGATAAAACCTTCATGTTTAATTTGATCAGATCGGTTTGACGGAAATCTCTGGCAGCCGCATCTATATGCTCATTAAGAGCCTTCGACAGGGAAGCATAATCATCATATGAACAGGCTATCATCTGAATGGCATTAAGCTCGTTTGCATAATCGTGCTGTCTGCGGCGTATATCCTTTATAAGATTGTCCATCATAGGCTCATAGGTGTGGTAGCTCTCGAGACTTTCCTGTTGCTTCGTTATGGTTTTCTGCTGTTCTATGATGAGATAGTCAGAAATAAACACTATTATAGCAAATGATATGAGCAATGGTATCATCACAGTTGCATCGATACTGGTGAATTTTGTTATAAGGATCTCTATTAAAAGCATAAGAGCGAGATCTATCAAAGTACACTTAACGTACAGATTGCTCTTCATAATGGCGGTATATATTTTATGCACAGGAACAAAAAGCAGCAGTATGAGACCGATAGAAACTGAACCAATCTCACCTATTACAGCCTGAAGCTTAGGACTTTCAATATTAAATCTGCTGAATACCATCATAAACAGATCCTGTATTATGATTATGTACACATATGCAAGGAAATAGCCTATCAGGGTCTCAAGATACCCTTTTTTATACATTATTATATATGCCAGATAGCTCATTGGAAATAACAAGAGCGTTGTTATTGAGTCCGGAAATATATATGAAAAAAGTGTACTTAATCCCATGTATGTGAGAATAACTGGCAGAGGATGATTAGTACTCCATATTCTCATGGAAAAAATTCTGCACAAACACAGGACTTCAAAAAGTGTATCAAGGATAAAACAACAATATTCTATAACTGAAAAAGACATGTTTTATATGAAACTCCTTTTTATTTAATGCTAAATCACATTATAGTTTTTATGTGGATTAATGTCAATAATTGCCAAAAAATCTTTGTTCACTACCTCAGAATCTTCGTTCACGACAAATTGATGATAAAGTATAGTTTTTTTGTGTGAAAAGTGTTAAGTTGCTTCCAACAGGAAGGATTACAGCTATATGAATAACTATATACATGAGGTCAGTGTTACCTTGTCAAAAAAATTGCTGGGTAATGGTTATAAGGATGACAGGCTAAGAAGTGCGAAGGTGGCATATGCAATAGAAAATATCATAGAAGATGTTAAGGCTTATGTTGTGGTTTTTCTGTTGTTTGGACTGGCTGGGAAGCTGACTGAGATATTGGTCTGTATAGTGACACTAACCATACTCAGAACATGGACAGGCGGAACTCATATGAATACATCTTTAGGTTGCAGTATTGTCACTGTTTTGTTCTATAGTTTTTCTGTGTTTGCCGGCTTTATTTCAATACCATGTGTCCTGACGTTGATTCTTTTGGTTATATACATGTTCATATGTGTATTATATGCACCATTGGCGTCTGCGCAGAGACCGAAGCTTGGGAAAGAGAGAGTAAAGCGGATAAAAGTCAGAGCAGTAGGTGGAGTGATCCTGGTTATCCTGATGTATGTGTGTATGACCGGATACAGGGATTACATAGGAAGAGTTGTCTTACTGCAATTTATAGATGTGGTAGTGGCAATACTTATAAGAAGGAATGGAGGAAATAAAAATGATGAAAAATGCTAAGGGTAAAAAAATGATATCAGGAATGGTTGCAAATGTACTAGAGGATATTACAGATGTATTTTTGACGGGAAGTATATGTAAAACGAGATGGGGTGAGGTGGCGCTCCCGGATAATCTCAGAAAGTATTATGAAGAGAAAGAAATGTGTGATAAAAACAAATGACAGACAAATATCGTTGCGGAAGGAAGTGAAGTATTGGTTACAAGGTTACGGTCTGGAATTTGTTGAAAAAAACAATCAATAAAAAGTGTGAAATGACACATGAAAGATGAGAGCACGCCATCACTTCGTGAGCCGTGACAATAACAAAGGAGGATAAAGATGTGAAGAAGAAAATTATAATTGCCGCAATGGCAGGAATGTTAGCTGTTGCCGGAGCAGGAGCAACTACAGCAGTTGCAAAGGCAGCAGGAAATGAGGAGACAGCAATAGCAACTGAGAGTGGAGATAGCTCGATAGGTGGAAGCAACACAACCATATCTAATGATGGCTATGTTGATAGTAACTGGTCTTTTGCTTTGGCAGTAACTGATGATAGACAGAAATATCCAGCAAAAAGAGTTAAGTATACATACTCACCTGTGTATTTTAAGTTAGATTCAGCAGTAAGTGGAAATATCAGCAGTATTGATGTAGAAGCCTATGGATACGATGGTAATAAATATCAGCATACAGGAGATATGAATAATCTGGCAAAGCGACACATTATAAATAAGATTGGTAAATATTCTATCGTGAGCTATATACATGAGTTAGGATATCCAGAAGCTACAGTTGCACTTCATTCAAGAAAAGGAGCTGGAGTGTTAAAGGGAGCGTGGAGCCCTGATAGTGCGTCTACATATACAATACTTAAGTGAAATGTGATGTAGCATAATAAAACAAAAAGGGTGCCATTACTATCAAAAGGGTAATGGCATTCTTAAACGGTCGATTAACAGGCTGATGTTCAATTATATTGGAGGATATACGTGAAAAAACAACACATTCAGGCAATAGTCTTTATGACGATCGTTGCTATAGTCCTGTGGGCAGGATATTTTCTAAAAAGCCAAAGAAGTAAGGATAATGCACATGATTCCGGCATAACATCCTATACAGGAGAAGTGAAAAATGAAGATGAGCTAAACAGTGAAGAGGCAGCAGAGCGTGAAGGAGAACTGGTAAAAGCTCAAAAGGAACAGACAGAGCAGGGAAGTCTCAGACAGCAGTATGAAACACTAAGCTGGACAGGATATACATATACAATTAATGACATGAGAGTGTATAAGTCCTATCAGGCATATAGGGACAGTGATGACTTTAGTGGTAATGAGATAGCTGCTGATGATGGTCTGGGAGCACGGGATCACAGCATATATGTTGTGACCGATATAAAGTTAAAAAATAACAGTGATTATAACGTAGAATATAATGCCACAAACATATGGATAACCTGTTTGAATGACAATGACATACATGGATACGCTGACAGTAAATATTATAACGAAGAAGCAGGGGGCAAGGTCTGGTATTTTCTTGACAGTGTTTATCCAGAGATAGTAAAGAGTGAAGGCGATACCATCGGGAGATGGGAGGCAGACAAGATAACCCTTAATGCGGGGGAGGAAATAAGCTTTACCGTTATGTTCCCGGTGTGTATATGGACTGCTGAGATATCAGATGATGCAAATGCAAAGCGTATAAGCGGGCAGATGAATCCCTATGATAGGTTTGACCATATTAAATATTACATAATGCTTGAGGGTGGAATGACCGAGCCAAATGGAGATATAAAGCCTAATGTACCTTATGACGTTAGTAATAATAAGTATAAGCTGTTTATAGAGTGCGAGCCGGAAGTGATTGAATGAAAACGTGTTTTTACATTTTGTTTAAATAACGATGAATACTTGATAAATGATCAGATGGTAATATACACAGGACGTAACAGTTAGGTATTGATATGGTCTATAAATGTTACCAATGTAGTACTAGATGTGATGGATTTGAAATTAATGATAATGACTTTGCTGATCCTGTATATATCGGTTGGAGTACTGATAATCACAGAGAATGTAAAATCTGATCTTGACGATATTAAAGTATCAAATGACACATGAAAAAGGATAGCATGCCATCTCTGGTGAGGTGTTCATGAATTAAAGGAAATAAGACATGAAGAAAACAGGTAAAAAGAAACTGATCATAATATTGCTTGCAGTAGCTGTATGTATAGGCGTTTCACTCAGGATAATCTATGTAAATATGCATGCACGTCTTCCTGAATATAAGGTCTATGCAAGGGGAGAAAGCATTGAAAAGGATGGCTTTTCCTATGCGGTAGAGGATGCAACACTGTATCATATGTCAGATTTTGAAAAGGTATATAACGATGGCAGGAGATATATAAGCGGAAGAACCGATGATGATCTTCTTATCCTCGTGGTCAGGATAAGGCTGGATGTTGTTGGTGATACAAATACCTTTAATGTGCCGGATAATTATCTGGAGGCTGTGGATGTATTGTCTATGGTGGATAGTGATAATTTTGCTGTGTCCAATCCCTCTTTGGCAGATGGTACCTTCAGGTCAGGCGGATCACTTAATTATGTATTCTGCCTTTATAAGGAGAACTATGCAGCAAAGGATTGGAAAAGGATAAAGGAACTCCGCATGGATTATGACATTGTGTACAGCGGATATCCTGTAAGGGCAAGTCTTGATGTAGGAACCGTATCCTGGTATATGGCTTCTGATGCCGGTAAGGAGCAGGGAGGAAAGTAGTATGAACGTATTAAAGATAGAAATGTCAAAGATGTTTAAGAAGCTTACCCTGAAGCTTGTGATACTGGCAACACTTCTTATTGTTGGAGCACAGACTTATAGTTTTTACGTTACCCAGAGAAAAAGTGTGAATAACACCTATGATGATGTCATAAGCGGCAGGTATGAACATACTGATATGAGTTTCTTTGAGAACAGCTTCATAGAAGGCTGGATAGGTTGTGAAAGCTATACACCCTATAACGTGATGCTTTATCTTTTAATGCCTCTTTTGGCAGCTATACCATTTGCCATGAGCCAGTTTAAAGAATGGAAGAGTGGTTATGCATCCCAGATGATAACAAGATGCGGGCGGAGGAAGTATATGAATGTAAAGTTTGTGACAGTATTCGTAAGCGGAGGACTTGTGATCGCTGTGCCGCTGCTTGTGAGTATGATAGTGTCCATGTGCTACATGCCGATAATAGAGATAGACCCGCTGGCTCTGCAGTCTGCGGTGCCTACATCTTACATGTTTGGTTATGTATATACATATCATCCGGTGTTGTATGTGCTCCTTTATACATTCATAGATTTTATCTATGGCGGGATCCTTGCCTGTATGGCAATGCTGGTTTCAAGATTTGTGAAGAACTGGTTCACAGCCATGACATTTCCGGCAGTCCTGGTGTACTTCTTAGATTATGGGATAGGACAATTATCAGAGGCTGATACATGGCTTAGGACATACAATTTCGCATATTTTATAGATCCGAATCAGGGTGGTGAGAACTGTCTCAGGCTTGTACCTTTTCTGGTGATCACTGCAGGACTGCTCATAGGAGAATATTTATTGTATGCGGCCTTAAATATAAGGCGTGAAGCGATTGAGAGGTAAGTATGAAGATAGAGATAAGAAATTTGACAAAGGTGATAAAGAAGACCAAGGTAATAGATAACGTGGACATAACCTTTGAAGGTGGAAAGATATATGGTTTAAGTGGTAAGAACGGTTGTGGAAAGACCATGCTCATGAGACTTATATCAGGACTTATATATCCTACGGAGGGTGAAGTGGTCATAGACGGCAAAATCCTTGGAAAGGATTGTTCATTTCCAAAGAGCATAGGATTACTTATAGAAAATCCTGCTTTTTTGGAGGAGTATACAGCATATGAGAATCTCAGGATGCTTAACGGAGTCGGCGGTAACAGGCTGGATAAGGAAGAAATCTTAAGTCTTATAAAGAGTGTGGGGCTTGATCCCCATGATAGCAGAAAGTATTACAAGTTCTCCCTTGGAATGAGGCAGAGACTTGGGATTGCCGCAGCTATAATGGGAAAGCCTGATGTGATACTCCTTGATGAACCCATCAATGCCATAGATGAGGATGGAGTCTCGGAGATAAGGGATCTTATAAGAAGTCTTTCGGGTGAGGACAGGATAATAATAATAGCCTGTCATGATAAGGAAGAGATGGAGTATATGGCAGATGAGATCATATATATGAAGGATGGAAAGATCGTAAAGGGTGATAATGTATGAAGACGCTCAGGCTGTTGAAGTATGATATAAATGAGGGAACGCTTAAATATCTGTTCAGATATCTGTTCATAGTTCCCTTTGTTCTGGTGTCATGTATAAAATTTGATGCTGACAATGTATTCACCTACTACATGAGTGGTGAACGGGCGTCGGCGGTGGAGCAGATGTATAACCTGTTTGGTGGTGCATTCCCATTTGACTATCATGCAGATACATCGTCTGTATTTTCATTCCCCATGAACTGGATAATGGTATATGTATGTCTTGCACTTTTGATAGGAGGACACATAAAAGACAGTACTAAAGGGTTTGGATTGCAGCTTTTTGTAAGATCAGGGAATCGTATAAGATGGTGGATAGCAAAGTGTATATGGGCTGTGTTTGTTACGGCATCATACATATGCTTTATATTCATTACTATCATGTCCTATGAATGGATAAGGTATGGTAATGTTTCTTTTGACAAGAGCTATTATTTGTTTCCTAATGCATTTGGTACACAGATGGATGAACTTGTTACATACGACAGACTTCTGGCTATGGCATTTGTCATGCCGTTTCTTGTGGGGGTGATACAAAGCCTTATACAGATGATATTGAGTCTTTATGTGGATACGGGACCGGCACTATCGGTGGTGCTTGCGGCGATGGTGCTTTCAGTCTACTATCCGGGAAGATGGGGATTTTACGGATATGCCATGAATGTAAGATATGGGATGTCTCAGGATAATAGTGTGCATGTACAGTTATCATTTGATATGGGCAGATGGTATTTGCTTATAGTTACTATGTTGATCTGTATTGCAGGAATTTTATTTATAAGAAGAAAGGATGTGCTTAAGAATGAGTAAGATCAAACGAGGAATTATAGTGGCAGGACTTGTTACCATGGGAGCTGCATTATGTACAGGCTGTGGAAAGGACAAGGTGGACTACAATGTGGGAAATGGAACCGGAAGGGAGACGGCAACAGGAAGTGATTCCCTGGCAGAAAAGGATACTTCATCCGGAAGTAATACATCCGGTGAAAGTGGTGAGTTAAGGACTAAAGTCAATGCACCAGACTCGTATGAAGGGGAGATACCTGTTGGTGATTCGGGACTTAAGAGTATAACCATAAAGGCGGATAAGATAGAAGTTCCTGACGCATCCACCATGTCAGTTATATACTGCGACAGAGCAGATGGAGGGGCGGATTTTAAGAAAAATATAATTGAAAAATGCTTCAATACAGAGAAGGGGTTGTATGTGGAGGATCATAAGATCACAAATAAAGAAGACTATGATCTTCAGATAGAAGAGTATCAAAAGAAATATGATGCGGCTGTAGCAGCCGGTGATGATGAATATGCTCAGACGGTGAGCGATTCTATGAACGAGTATAGAAATGACGTCCAGAAAATGGGCATTGCCGCTGACAGAACTCCTCTCACAAATTATGATATGAATAGTGGTAGAGAGGATTACCTTGGATACATAGGAGAACAACTTTATTCACTTTCATTTAGTGCACCTACTTCAAGTTTTGGTATAGATGTAGGAATGAATGTATATCCATCACAAAAGCTGTATAGTTTGAGACCGCTTGAAGGGGATTATGATTTTATTGATGTTTCGTTCATCGAAGGTGAAAATGAGGAGACTGGTGTTGACAATAAGGAGGAGATGACGGCAGAGGAAGCACAGGCTATTGCTGAGGAATTTTTTGACAATATAGGATATTCGGATCTAGAGTTGTATTACTGTACGGATCTCTATTGGAACTATTATGATTATAAAGGAGATACCATTGCAGAGGAAGCGGATGGTTATGTTATAAACTTTGTAAGAAGTGCAAATGGAACAGAGGTGTATAATCCATACTTATGGAACGTAGACTATTTGGGTACAGCATCAGGTGATGTTTCTCATCTTATGACCAATGAAATATATAAAGCCTATGTATATGATGGACAGGTTGTTGGTATAAATATGAAGGTCGGAGCAAATAAAACAGATGAAGAAAGTAATGTAAGCCTGCTTTCATGGGACGAAATACTTGAAGCAGCGGAGACAGGTATACCGGAGTATTACGGAAATCTTGATAATAAAACAGGATATCTTGATATAACTTTTGACGCGGTGAAGCTTACCTACTATCGTGTGAAGGACACAGAGTTTGATGAGGATGGTAATGAGATCCTTAAGGGGTATAAGATCATACCGGCATGGGCATTTATATGTACAGAACCGGGAAAAAATGTCGATTCAACTTATGTTGGCCTTGGTGACAAGGATATGTATCCATTCCAGCTTGTGGTAATAAATGCCATGGATGGAAGCGTGGTTGACCTCACTCATGAGATAGAGTATTAAGGTATAAGATGGTTAAGAGATGTGCTGGTATCGTGGAGGCGTGGCATAATTAGTTTGGTAAAGATAAACATGGAAAGAAAAGTAATAACGATAGATTTAGGAGATCTGTCTGTATAGATAAGTGATAATAAAGAGTTATCACTTGGATTAAATCGGATGGAATATTGTATATTGGGAG
>ERZ773210.121-NODE-121-length-93407-cov-27.615980_pt1 | contig 93407 bp, 82 predicted proteins | sample MGYA00580528_ERZ773210 | MGnify/ENA primary metagenome ERZ773210 (study PRJEB29015, sample SAMEA2737769) | human gut metagenome | biome: human gut; feature: human-associated habitat; material: faeces | place: China | collected 2012 ...
TTCACATTGTTTTGATTAACCATTGCATATCTGAGCGTTGTATCTATTTGCTCATTTTTCTGTTACTTTAATGAAATTACTAAATCCACCATTCAGGAGTTATCTCACCTAACTTTACGGTACGACCCGTGGAATAATCAAGCATTATTTCAATATCGTGGTATTTCCCTGCCATAATTTGAACCATAAGTTCACGGCAAGCACCACATGGAGCACCATTTGAGCCATCAGGTAGAATACAAAGAACCTTGTCTATTTCGTGTTCACCATTGGTAATCATATTAAAAATAGCATTTCTTTCCGCACAAATACCAAGTGTCGAGTTTGTATCGATACAAACACCCGTGTATATCTTTCCCGATTTTGAAAGAATTGCAGCTGATACTTCCCCGCAAGTAAATACTCTGATATTCTCCGCTCACTCAAAACCGCTTTAGCAGCCTCATACATTTCTGTCCATATTTTTCCATAAGTACCTCCTCATCAACTTCAAATTCAGCAATTCTACAACTATAAATCTTCTGTTGCTTTCAATCTCTCCGTAAGACTGGAAGTTTCACCTATGTTGTTAAATTGACATTTGTATATTAAGTTTCCTACATACTCCATAAAGTAAAACTGCATCGTTTAATGCATTATGCTGTTCACCCTTTATTTTAACATTTAATCGTTCGGCTATTTTGAACAAACCTGGACTTTTCCGATAATTTTTACAATTTATCGCCTTTAGAATTGTAGGTCTTACATCAATAATTTTCTTTGCAATAATATATAAATTATCAACTTTCTCCTTTTCTTTTCTGTTCCACTTGGCAGAATACATAATACCTAAATTATCTGCATTACCAAATGTGAATATGTAGTTTATGGAATATCGCTTGCACATTTCATTAATATCGCGAAAAGCATTATTGCACTTCTTTCCACAGTTAACATCAGCTTGTGTGATTCCAGTAAGTTTCTCACAATAAGTTGTAATTGTAGTATTGTGCACGGGCTTTACAAAAGAGTAATATCTATTTTTTATATTATATTTATCATCACATACGACAAAACCAACAGATATAATTTCCCGTTGCGAACGCTTCATACGTCCATCATCAATAAATTTTCCATTCTCTTGCTTGCCATCACAAGTCATTTCAATATCTAATAAACCATAATGCAACTTTTTCATCCCCCATATAATAAATAGCCCTATCATATTTCTTTCAAACAGATTACTTCGACAACTTCCGATTTGTAAAACTGTTGCATTGATTATATCAAAGAATCATGCTTGCAGCAATCTCCTTAAAACGAGAGGCAGGTGTGCCCTCCTGCCCCTCAAAAGGAAGGGAAGGTGAAAAATATATAGTCAACTGCTGTTTCCAGCAGCTATGAATCGTTACTTACCATGCAGTATGCGTGACATCTTTGCCCTCTCTGTTGAATCCCTTTAATGAGCCATGCGTTTCCTTATAATTCGACATTACCTTATCGACAACCTTGCCGAGCAATGTCTCTTTCTGTTCCTCGCTCATACCAGGATTCTGCTGTTCAGACCGCTTGCACGCATCTGCAATGGCAGTAATCAGATCTACGCTGACAGTCACAATCGCCTTTCCTGTCTGGAACGACTCCTGCGTCAATTCATCGACCATTGTTCTGTCCTCCCGATATTATTCTCTCCATGCTTCTTGTCCTGTGTGGGTGGTCTTACCCACGGAATACCATTTTTGCTATACATCAGGTGTCCTCCTTCATTTTTATTTGAACTTCTGGACAATTTGTCCAAAAGCTGCTTTCTTGTTCTTTGTCCTTGAAGAGACAAAAAAGAGCATTCATGCTTTTACACATAAATGCTCTGACGCTGTTTTATTATAAAATTGTCTTAGCTGTTGTTCCCTACAAACTGAAATTTACCTCTTACTAAACTGCTTGTGACATTATATATACCATGACCGAAAACATAGCACATAATACAATCGCTTCAATTACTAGAATAAACATCGCATTCTCTCCTTAATATCAAAATTCTTCTCACTTTTTCGTAATCACTGCAATCGCACAAGGAATCTTTCCTTCAATCAAAGAATATTCCACATTCTCATATCCGGCTTCTTTTATAAATTCCTTATATGTGTCATAGGTAAACTGTCTTTTAAAATCCGCACCTGCTTTTCCTACGGTATTCGCAAATCTGCTAGTTTTACCTTTATCATTTTTATTCATGTATGTAGGAATAATAATCTTTCCGCCTACACGACAAACTCTGTCCATTTCTTCCAATGCCCTAAGTGGTTCATCTAACAAGTGAATCACATTAGCAGCAACCACAACATCAAACTTCTCATCCGGATATTCAATCTGCAAAATATTATCTTTTCGAAATTCGATATTGGTATATGCATGATATTTCTTACTTGCTTTCTTAAGCATCTTTACAGAAAAATCCGTTGCTATAAGGCTATTGCATTTTTCTGCTATTACACCACTAAGCAAACCAGTCCCACATGCACATTCCAAAACTTCATCAGTTATAGAAATCTCGTTCTCCACCTTTGCACACAAACCTCTGTGGGTCTTTCTATTTATAATGTTTGCAAATATATCATAGACACCTGCAACATTGTCCCAAAACATAAATCAATCCTCCAATTTTACTTTTTAAGCAACGATATTTTTAATCGCACAATATAGAAATGGCATATACATGAATAACAAACTTAATCTTTCCCAGAGACCTTCATAAGTAAAAATAGTTCCTTTAAATTTCTCCTTATCACCCATGACAAAAAAGGAAAAAAACATTACTGCTAACACAAACGCAAGAATACAGAAAACACCCTTTATAACATCACTCTCTTTAAAAACACTTATCCCCTGTAATAAAGGAAAAAACATCAATGCCATAAAACCAAACGCAGAACCCGCGCCATGAATTTTTGATGCAAAAGTCACTTTATCTTTTGATTCATTCACACTAAATAAACCAGACAAAATTCCTGCTCCTACCGCAAAAGCAGCAACATTGTCTTGCTATTATATCCTTTATAAGAATGCTTCAATATCCATGGAAGTAAAAACTCACCAATTATTATTATCAATAAAAGTATGTTAAATAGTTTACTATCAATTATGCCATACATTTTTAGTCTACATTTCTCTCATGAAAATTCAAATTTTCGCTCTCATCGAACACACCGATCATATCACGAAATATACAATTTTTCTACATGCTTTCTTACCTATGCAGTATGTTGCATTCCCCTGACATCATTCTCAATCAGTCTCTTTATCTTGTCCTTCATGGTTTCCTTTGCATCCTCGTTGAAATGCACTCTCACAACATACATTGTGCCACCTATCTGCTTCCTGAGTGCTACCGGTGTGTGTGATTTTGTGTTCTCCTTTTTGTTTTTCCGGTCATTTCTGCCTCATAGAACAATCCACTTATTTTTCCTATCTCCACATTATGAAAATAACGGCACTGTGTATTGCTTTTGCAACATACAATGCCGTTATTTTTAAGCTTACCAAAATATTAATACTGCAAACGCCTTCTACGTTTGCAGGGCGTCTGCGTGCTTCACAAGGTATCCTCCCAACTTCGTTGGGTCCCTCCCTATGTTTTTCAAAGGTAGCAAACACCTATCGGCGTTCGCGTAGGTCGCAAGGTATCCTCCCAACTTCGTTGGGTCCCTCCTTACGACATTAACTGGAGCAGACGCATTAAAAGGCGAACTTCGTTCGCAGGCGTCTGCGTGCTTCACAAGGATTCCTCCCACCTTCGGTGGGTCCCTCCTTATGAAAATTACTGGAGCTGGCGGGAGTCGAACCCGCGTCCAAAGGCCCATTCATTACAGTTTCTTCCATCACAGTCAATGCTTTGACATTCCCTTAAGCCGCCTCCCACTGACAGGATGTGACTCTTAGTAGCTTCATGAATTTTCTGACACCGCAAAGCTTAGGCACCAGAGTTTCCCGAAGGATGATACCGGGTCTAAAGGGCTCGGGGGACCCTAAAGTCGGCAGCTGCAACTAGGCAGCGTAAGCTAAATTATCGTTAGCGTTTAAATTTAATTTCCAAGTTTTAGCGTGGTCCTGGGCCACGGATGGCTTCCATAACTTCAAAACCCCTGTCGAAACCAGTCAACCCCTTACATATCTATTATCAAGCGGAACACAATCTGTTCATGAAATATCATGCTCCGTGATGATCATATATAAACTCACCGGTTGCCGGTATATATCACAAGGTCTTTCACCTATGATCTGTTATTGTTTTTACTTTTTCTTCCCGCTTATCACTTTAAAGCTTAATTCTGCTCCTCTGTGGTAGCAGCTTCTGTCTCCTCTGAAGAGTTATCATTTTCTACTGCACTGCTGTCAACCTCTGTCTCAAGGTTCTCATCAGCGGTGGAAGCTTCTGTTGTGTCCTCTGTAGGTGTCTTGGCAGTGAATATTGAATCATATCCCTTGTCCTTCCACTCTTCGTTGATGACTGTCTGAAGATCATCCTTATCTATATAGGATGGACGGCTCTTAATATAGTTATACACTGCAAATGAAGCAATTATCCCGCATATAACAAGAACAGTTACAATGCCTCCTATTACCTTTCCTATCTTCTGCTTTCTCTTCTTAGCCGCAAGATTTTTCTTCTCCTGCTTTCTTTTATCTACCTTTGTCTGGCTCATTCTTAATATCCTCCCGACGTAGTGCCCATTATATCACAGGCGTAAAGAATAATCCACCTGTTTCACAGGTTTTTCACAAGTTCATCCGGATCTATCTCATCCTTACCTTAAATTCCTTCTCTGCCTCACGCCTTATGTCCTTCTTGGCGATCTCTGCACGCTTGTCGTATAATTTCTTACCTCTGGCAAGCCCGATCTCAACCTTGATGAGTCCGTCCTTCAGATAAACCTTAAGGGGCATTATGGTATATCCCTTTTCCTTTATCTGTCCTGCCAGTTTATTTATCTCATAGCTGTGGAGCAGAAGCTTTCTGGTACGAAGGGGATCACGGTTGAATATATTTCCCTTTTCATATGGACTTATATTCATGTGATGTATGAATATCTCACCCTTGTCTATACCTATAAATGCCTCTTTTATGCTGCAATGTCCCTGTCTTAAGGACTTAACCTCTGTTCCCACCAGGGCAATGCCGGCTTCATACTTTTCCTCTATGAAATAGTCATAGTAGGCTTTTTTGTTATTTGCGATGAGCCTGTCTCCTTTTTCCTTTGCCATGGCTTTCTTCTCCTTCCTTCATCTTTATAACGAAGTCAATGCTTTTCGTAAGCTTGTCTGTTTTCGCAACCTTTACGGTAACCTTATCTCCGATGGAATATTTATTATGACCGGTCTCACCTATCATAGCATATTCTTCCTCACTGTAACAGTAGAAATCATCATACATATCCGCCACGCTTACAAAGCCTTCTACAGTATTCTCCAGTTCTACAAATATTCCGCGGTTGTTCACACCTGATATGACACCCTGGAATACCTCTCCTACATGCTCACTCATGTATTCAACCTTCTTGAGCTTCTCCACCTCACGCTCTGCTGACTCTGCCCTTCTCTCCTTCTTGGAATTGTCATCACATATCTTAGGAAGGATGGCATTATAGTGCTTCTGCCTGTTGTCGTTAAGCTTTCCCCTGATATTCTCCTTGATTATCCTGTGAATCATAAGATCCGGATATCTTCTTATAGGTGAGGTAAAATGGCAATAATATCTGCACGCCAGACCAAAGTGTCCCGTACATTCTGTTGAATACTTAGCCTGCTTCATGGTCCTTAAGGTCATCCTGCTTACCAGGTTCTCACACTCACTGCCGCTTATACTGTCAATAAGCTTCTGGAACTCCTTAGGATGTATATTATCCCTTGAAGCCTTGAAGTAAAATCCAAATTTGCTGATAAGGACTCCAAGCTGCTTGACCTTCTCTGCGTCCGGTGCCTCGTGGACTCTGTATTCAAACGGAAGCTCCTGCCAGAAATAATCCTCTGCAATAGTTTCATTTGCAGCAAGCATAAAGTCCTCGATTATGCCGTTTGAACGTCTTCTTTCATAGGCACCTATATAGCTTACCTTTCCATCCTCCACCACGATCTTGGACTCGTCGAAATCAAAGTCTATGGAGCCTCTCTGACGGCGTTTCTCCCTTAACAGATCCGAAACCTCAAGCATAAGGTCGAATAACGGCACCAGCTCAGAATATTTCTCCATGGTCTCCGGATCTCTGTCCTCAACAATGGCGGATACCGCCGTGTAAGTCATTCTCTCATTTACATTTATGACGCTCTCGCATATCTTGTGGCTTACGATATTTCCGTTCTTATCTATATCCATAAGGCAGCTTAGGGTAAGTCTGTCTTTACCGGCATTTAATGAACATATACCGTTACTGAGCTTCTCCGGCAGCATGGGTATCACCTTGTCCACCAGATAGCAGCTTGTTCCACGGTTAAGTGCCTCCTTATCAAGAGGTGAGTTCTCCGTAACATAGTGGGACACATCTGCAATGTGAACCCCCAGCTTGTACATTCCGTTCTCCTCATAAAGGGTTATGGCGTCATCAAGATCCTTGGCGTCCTCACCGTCTATGGTAACTGTCACCAGATCCCTGAGGTCTGTTCTTGTGGCAAGCTCCCTTGGATCCACCTCATCCGGAATACGCTTCAGATCCGCCGTAACCTCCTCAGGAAACTCATATGGTATCTTAAGCTCACGGACTACAGACAGCACATCTGTCAGAGGATCCGTATAATCTCCTATGACCTCAATGATCTTTCCCTCTGCGGACCTCACTTTGTCTCCGTAGGAGGTAAGCTCTGCTACAACCCTATCTCCGCTCTTAGCACCATTTTCAAATCTTCCCGGGATAAATATATCACTGTCGATACGGCTGTTGTCAGGAATGACAAATCCGAACTTCTTATTCTTCTGGTACACGCCCACAACTGTCTTAAGCCCTCTCTCAAGGATCTTCTCTACGGAAGCCTCTGACAGCTTCTTAACGGTTCCCGAACGTCTTCTGTTCCTTCGTTCACCATACATCTCACTTTCATCTAAGGGTCTTATAAGGACCTTGTCATCGTGGAATGCCCCACGGGTTTTATTTGCAGGGATGAAGAAATCATAATCGATCCCGTCTACCCTTACAAAGCCAAAGCCCTTCTTGTTGCTTATGAAAGTTCCCTCTAACAGCTCATCGGCAGTCTTCACATATCTGCCGTTCTCTTTTTTCTCGATCTTGCCCTCGTAGATCAACCTGTCAAGTATAGCCGAAAGCTCCGGTCTGTCCTCCTCAGGCACCTGAAGCAGATACACTATCTCCTTATATTTCAAAGGCTTGTACTTACTATCGCACATCAGATCATATATAATTTTCTTTCTCTCTTCAAATAACTCTGTTTTCTCCACCTGTTCTGCTCCAATCTTATACTGCATATATCCCTTTAAAGTGAAAAATGCTTACATAAACATATATGTAAGCATTGATCAATCATTTATCAAATATATAATCCTACTGACTAGAATAACTTGGAATCAAGTAAAAGTGCAATGGCAATAAAGAGAAAACCAAGAACACCTGTTATCTTCTTAAGTACCTCTTCCTTTGAGCCCTTCTTATTCTTGCTCCAGTATGAATTATCATAAGCTCCTCCACTTATTGAGTTAGTAAGACTTGCCGGCTTACCTTCCTGTGAAAGGACAATAATTGTTATAACTATACATATAATAATATAAACCACCATAAGTGCTGTTCTCAATCCAGACACCTCCATTCATAATGTTCTGAATGTAAAATCACATCAACTCGTAAAATGATATCATAATATCTCCGTAATATCAACAATTATTTTAATTTATTCTGTTTTTTGTCCTTTATCCTAGTAAATTGCATCAATGGCAAATCCATGGTTCATGGGACCACTGCCCTTTCCCAGATCCAGCATGTCATTTAAGGCTCCCGATATATAATTCTTAGCCTTATAAATGGATGTGTACATATCATAGCCCTTGGCAAGATTAGAAGCTATTGCTGATGAAAGTGTACATCCGGTTCCATGGGTATTAGGATTATCTATCCGTTTTCCTGCAAACCATGAAAAGCTTCCCTTATGGTACAGCAGATCATTTGCGTCATTTATGCTGTGACCGCCCTTAAGCAGCACTGCCGTGTCAAACTTCTCTGATATATGGCACGCCGCCTTCTCCATATCCGCCTTATCTCTGATTGTCATACCGGATAATATCTCCGCCTCCCCGATGTTAGGAGTTATCACATCTGCCAGTGGAAACAGTTCCTCCGTAAGCACAGCCACTGCAGACTCATCTATAAGCCTTGCCCCTGAGGTGGCAACCATAACAGGATCAACCACTATATTCCTTGCTTTATATTCCTTAAGGCTGTCAGTGATCACCCTTATAAGCTTTCCCGAGGAAACCATGCCAATCTTCACTGCGTCCGGATATATATCTGTAAATATAGCGTCAAGCTCACTTTTAAGGAACTCCGGAGTAACCTCCATTATACCTATAACCCCTGTGGTATTCTGGGCTGTCAGTGCCGTTATGGCACTCATGGCATATACCTTATTGGCCATCATTGTCTTAATATCCGCCTGTATACCTGCACCACCCGAGCAGTCACTTCCGGCTATTGTAAGTGCTGTATTCATAGTATCGCCTTTCCATCAAGCTCCGCGAAGCTGTTGATATATATGTCACTGTACTGCTTCACCCGGTCTGCATACCCTTCACTTGAGCTGTCATATACACCACACACCATGAAACCTGCCTTCTTAGCCGTCTCTGCCGCGTGGTATCCGTCCTCGAATACCATTATCTCCGATTTATGAAGCTTCATACATTCCGCACATTTTAAAAATATCAGTGGATCCTCCTTGCTCATACCAACCTCTGAGCAGGTAAATATTCTTTGAAAATATTCCATGGCTCCAAGTCTTTTAAATGCCGCCTCTATGTGGCACCTGTCCGTTGCTGTAGCCACAGTGGCAGGAATGTTCCTCGCACTTAAAAGTTCAAGAAACTCCTTTACTCCCGGCTTAAGCTCAACCTCATTTGCATAAAAATCCGCTATGGTGGAATTTATCCCTGCCTTGATCTCCTCCACTGTAAGGTCTATGTTATAGGTCCCCTTCATATACAGGGCACCCTCTGTCATGGTCCTGGTAAAAAGTTTCTCTTCCAGATCCGGCTCTGCCTTTATCCCAAGACTCTTAAGATAGATTTCTCCTGCGTGATCCCACATCTTCATGGAATCAAGGAGAGTTCCGTCCACGTCAAATATCACACCCTTAACAGGAACCAAGGCTCTTACCTCCAAGCATTTCAAGTGTTCTTTCCTTCAATACCTTTGTGGCTGCTTTTATATCCTTCTCTGCAAATATAGCTGAGATCACGGATATTCCGCATATTCCCGAATCCTTAAGTGAAATGATATTGTCCTTTGTTATTCCGCCAATGGCAACTACAGGAATGGATACAGCCTCGCAGATCGCCTTTAATGTATCATAGCTTACGAAATCTGCATCATCCTTTGAGTTTGTCTGGAATACCGCCCCAACTCCCAGATAATCTGCTCCATGCTTCTCCGCAAGTACTGCCTGTTCCACTGTCTGGGCAGACACACCTATGATCTTATCCGGTCCCAGGAGCTTTCTCACATCCAGTGCCTCCATATCACTCTGTCCCACATGAACACCGTCTGCGTCCATCTTAAGGGCTATATCCACATTATCATTTATAACAAAAGGAACATTGTACTTCCTGCATAATTCCTTTATCTCTATGGCTTCCTTTAAGAAGTTATCCTCATCGAGCTTCTTCTCCCTTAACTGCACAAAGGTTGTACCTCCCTTAAGGGTCTTCTCTACTTGCTGGTATAAGGTTTCATCTCCCAGCCAGTATCTGTCTGTTACTGCGTATAAAAGCAGCTCCTCCGGTTTTACATTATCTGATCTCATACTTAGCACCAGCCTCAAGAGTATCTCCGTCTATGTTGTAAACAGCGTCTATTATCCTGTTTCTGTAGGTGGAATTACCCTCGCCTTCCTTAAGATTGTTGTAGCCTGTCTCTCCTGCAAGACCCATAAGACATACTGAAGCAGCACATGCCTCAAGCATATTGTCTTTATTTGCAACGGCATAGGCTGTCATAAGGCCTGAAAGCTGACATCCTGTTCCTGTGATCTTGCTCATCTCAGGTCTTCCGTTTCTTATAACGTAGCACTTCTGTCCGTCTGTAACAAGGTCAATAGCACCTGTTACTGCCACAATAGCCTTTGTCTTAACTGCAAATTTCTTGACAAATTCCACTGCACTGTCAAGAGTCTCCTCTGTTACAGCGTCACATACATCTGCATCAACCCCCTTTGTGCTGCCTGAACCCAGAGCAAGGGTCTTTATCTCTGAGATATTTCCTCTGATGATGTCAGGATGGATCTCGTCTACAATCTTAACTACTGTGTCTGTACGAAGCTTGCTGGCACCGGCGCCTACAGGATCAAGAAGAACCGGATGTCCCAGCTCCTTAGCTCTGTTACCTGCAATGAACATTGATGGTATTGTATTCTTATTAAGTGTACCTATATTGATGTTAAGCCCTCCGCAGATGGATGTGATATCATATACATCCTCTGAGTCATCTGACATTATAGGGCTTCCTCCACATGCCAGCAGTACATTTGCCACATCATTAACAGTTACATAGTTGGTAATATTATGTACAAGTGGCACGTTCTTTCTTACATTTTCAACACATTCTTTAAACATTTTTTCTTCCCTCTTTCGTTTTATTTGATATATCCCACCTGACTCTAGAATTAGCAGTCGTCAAATGCAATCATGCAAGCATGTTGCGCTTGACTCGTTGCCATAACAAAAGGACGGGCGCTTCCGCAGAAACATCCGTCCTTTAAATTAAACAAAAAAGAAAGCAGATATATCCCTACGTTGGCATTACCCAAATCAGGTTGTGGGTCAAGGCTTCACATTGCCTACTCTCAGCCTGCAGCCGCAAGCTCCCCATTTGTTTTTTGTCTACTCATGTGATTATATCACAATTATTCTTCCGGTACAACCTCAGATGTACAATGCATACATCTGGTTGCCTTCTTGTCTATCTCGCCGAAGCAGTATGGACACTTTCTTGTAAGTGGCGCTGCTTCCTCTTCCTTATGCTTACCGATAGACATTACATTGTTTATGGTCTTCATAAACAGGAACAATACCAGTGCCATTATCAGGAAATTGATAACTGCGGCTATAAAGTTACCATAGGTGATGTACTGTCCGGTACTAAATATCTCGAACTTGCCACCCACACTGGCACCGCCAATGCTGTTGATGATAGGATTGATAAAACTGTCTGTAAAGGCTGTAACAATATTCTGAAATGCTGCACCGATTATAACACCGATGGCAAGATCCATAACATTTCCCTTTAGGGCGAAATTCTTAAATTCTTCAAAAAATTTCTTCATAGTATCTTTCTTCCTTTATCCATCAGGATACAACATGCAGATAAACACCATCACATATAGTATCCATGCCAGAGCTTAGCATTAGTAATTTGCTGTTTATTATCTAATTATAAGTGACTTTCCTGTCATCTCTGCAGGCTGTGGAAGTCCAAGTATCTCAAGTAATGTAGGTGCGATATCAGCAAGACATCCACCCTCTCTTAAGGCCTTGCACTCATCATAGTTGTAGAGGATGAACGGAACAGGATTTGTTGTATGTGCTGTATGTGGAGCACCTGTCTCGTAGTTGATCATCTGCTCTGCGTTACCGTGGTCAGCACAGATAAATAATACGCCGTCAACCTTCTTAATAGCTTCTACAGCAGTTCCAACGCACTTATCTACGGTCTCAACTGCCTTAATAGCTGCAGGAATAACACCTGTATGTCCAACCATATCAGGGTTTGCAAAGTTGATGATGATAACATCATACTTGCCGCCTAATATAGCCTCATTAAGGTTCTTACTTACTTCCGGAGCACTCATCTCAGGCTGAAGATCATATGTTGCAACCTTAGGTGACTTAACAAGTATTCTGTCCTCGTCCTTGTTTGGCTCTTCTACGCCGCCGTTGAAAAAGAATGTTACATGGGCATACTTTTCTGTCTCTGCTGTACGGAGCTGCTTGAGACCATTTGCAGCAAGATACTCACCGAAGGTGTTCTTGATATCTTCCTTCTTGAATGCTACTTCCTTGTTAGGTATTGACTCATCGTAATCCTTGAAGCATACATATACTAAAGGCATTCTTCCATTCGGTCTCTCAAATCCGTCAAAATCATCTGTACAGAATGCACGGGTGATCTCTCTTGCTCTGTCTGGTCTGAAGTTGAAGAATATAACTGAATCATTTGCTTTAACAAGTGATACAGGCTTGCCATTCTCAACGATAACAGTAGGAAGGATGAACTCATCATAAACTTCCTTGTCATAAGACTCCTGGATAGCTGCTACAGGATCCTCTGCCTGAACGCCCTCACCTGTAACCAGTGACTTGTATGCAAGCTCTACTCTGTCCCATCTGTTATCTCTGTCCATTGCATAGTAACGTCCTGAAAGTGAAGCAACCTTGCCTACTCCTATCTCTTTTGTCTTTGCAATAAGCTCCTCTAAGAATCCCTTTCCTGAAGCAGGAGCTGTATCTCTTCCATCAAAGAATGGGTGTATATATACTCTGTCGAAATTCTGTCTCTTACAGAGCTCAAGGATAGCGTAAAGATGTGTATTGTGGCTGTGCACACCACCATCTGAGAGAAGTCCCCAGAGATGAAGATCAGAGTTGTTCTTCTTACAGTTCTCTATAGCGTCAAGCATTTCCTTGTTCTCAAAGAAATCTCCGTCCTTAATAGCCTTTGTAATTCTTGTAAGTTCCTGATATATGATACGACCTGCACCTATGTTCATATGTCCTACCTCAGAGTTACCCATCTGTCCCTCTGGAAGACCTACTGCCTCACCTGAAGCATTTCCCTTTACATATGGGCACTCAGCCATAAGCTTGTCCATAACGGGTGTATCTGCCAATGCAATGGCATTTCCCTCTGTCTTCTCACTGATTCCGTAACCGTCAAGCACCATTAACACAACTGGTTTCTTACTCATTTCAATTTTCTCCTCTTCTTTTATTTTTATTACTGTAAATATATATGCACGATCATATCCAACACAGAAAATATGATCAATCGCCTACCATTTTGTTATATATAGGAGCAATCTCCTCTATATCACCATACTCTATAAGATGTCCGTGATCAAGTATCATAGCCTTGTTGCAGATGGCACACACCTGGTCAATGGAATGTGATACAAATAATACTGTCGTTCCTCCATCCATCATGCTCATGATCTTAGCCTCACTCTTCTTTCTGAACTTGGCGTCACCTACGGAGAGCACTTCGTCAAGTATAAGTATCTCCGGATTGGAAATGGTTGCAATAGAGAATCCTAATTTAGACTTCATACCTGATGAATAGTTCTTAAGAGGTACATCAATGAACTTCCCAAGTTCGGAAAATTCCAATATTTCATCAAACTTCTCATCAAGATACTTCTTGCTGTATCCGAGAACTGTTCCGTAAAGGTATATATTCTCTCTTCCGGTATACTGCTGGTCAAAGCCTGCACCAAGCTCAAGGAGAGGAACAATCTTACCGTTTCTGATGACCCTTCCCGTTGTAGGCTTGAACACTCCTGCAATAACCTTAAGCAGTGTACTCTTTCCGGCGCCGTTAAGTCCCAGGATACCTAATCTGTCACCCTTGTTCAGGGTAAAATTAATATGCTCCAGTGCCCAGAACTCATCGTAGCTTATCTGGTGCTTTATGGACTTGATAATATACTCCTTAAAGCTGTCTACCTTCTCTGAGCTGAGATTAAATTTCATGCCTATATCTTCAACTATTAATGCCGGTTTCTTCCCGGCGTTTTTATCAGTACTCATTGAACTCCATCCTTAATAAATCTATTGATATTATATTCCACCGCAAATTATATATTAAGTATAAACTTATCCTGCTTCTTATAGAATGCAATGCACCCAATAACTATCAGTATCAATGATGAACCAAAAGCATACTCTGCATGATGGATGCTGTAAGTTTCTCCACCTATAAGTACATATCTGAACATCTCTATGATACAGTAAAGAGGATTGTATTTAAGCAGGAAGGCATAAGGGCTGTCAAGAAGTCTCTCGGGATAATAGAATACAGCCGACATATACATTATAAGAAGCTTAAATACTTCCCAGAGATATTCCATATCCCTGAAGAATACATTTACCGTAGCAAGTATCATTCCAACACCGAAGGTAAGCATAAGAAGTAAGATAAGTGGTACGAATATCAACAGCCAGCTTGTCTTCGGATATATTCCACAATAAAGTGACAATGGTATAAGTATGATAAGTGAAATAAGGAATATTACAAAGTTAAACAGTATACTTGCCATAGGATACAGATACTTGGGCACATATACCTTTTTTATCATTCCCGCATTATCACGTATGGATTTCATTGCCGATGTTGTTCCCGACGAGAACAATGAAAAAAGCAATCTACCACATAATACATACAGCGGATAGGATTGATCCTTTACTCCAAAAAGGGTTCCAAATACCACTGTGAGGACAATAGTTGTTAAAAGCGGTTCAAGAAGCGACCAGATTATTCCCAGATAAGAACGTCTGTACTTGAGCTTAATTCCTTTTTTTACAAGCTCTGCAAGGAGATATCTGTGTCCCCAAAAATTTCTAAAGTATTCCATAACTTTCCTTTCCAGTGATTGAATTACCGGCATGATATTTCCGGAAAACGGAGGCCGTCATCACGTTGTCCACTAAAAAATCCACATGATTATATCACAGTTATATTACATCGTCAAACCTCTTACAGATCTGTGTCCAATCCACCTACAGATCTGTGTCCAATCCACCTACAGATCTATATCAAGCTCCACAGGGCAATGATCCGAACCGAATATTTCTGTATGTATAACTGCATCCTTAAGCTTATCTTCAAGCCTCTTCGATACAAGGAAGTAGTCAATACGCCATCCGGCGTTCTTCTCTCTTGCCTTGAATCTGTACGACCACCAGGAATATATATCCGCCTTATCAGGATAAAAATATCTGAATGTGTCTATAAAGCCTCTGTCTAAAAGTTTTGAGAATTTTTCTCTTTCTTCATCTGTAAATCCTGCATTGTGCCTGTTGGTCTTAGGATTTTTAAGATCTATCTCCTTGTGTGCCACGTTAAGGTCTCCGCAGATGATCACGGGTTTCTTCTCGTCAAGCCCCATGATGTAGTCGGCGAAATCATCCTCCCACTTCATTCTGTAGGAAAGTCTTGCCAGCTCGTTCTGGGAATTAGGTGTATATACAGTAACCATGTAGAACTTATCATATTCAAGGGTGATAACTCTTCCCTCCTGGTCATGCTCTTCAATTCCTATTCCGTAGGCAACATTTAAAGGCTCTTCCTTTGCAAATATAGCTGTACCCGAATATCCCTTCTTTACTGCATAATTCCAGTACTGGTGATATCCCGGCATATTAAGCTCAAGCTGCCCTGCCTGCATTTTTGATTCCTGGATACAGAAGAAATCTGCGTCAGCATTATTGAACACATCCATAAATCCCTTTCCTGCACAGGCTCTTATTCCATTTACATTCCATGATATTAATTTCATTTTTCAATTCCTCTTTATTAAAGTGATGACGTGCTTTTACTTAAAAACAATGGCTATGATCGTGTAAGCCACAATGGTAACTATTGTATAAAGGGACACTGTTGTAGCAAAGTATTTATTGCCCTTCTCATCCGAGCTGTAGCTTGTAAGGGCAAAGCTTGGTGTTACAAAGAAGTATAAACAAAATGCCATTGTCTGATACTTAGATATTCCATCATTCTTAAACAACAGGAGTATTCCTACAAGCCCAACTGCCTGAAGCGCCACTCTGAATATAAGTGTCTTTATACATGATCCCAGTATCTCCTTACTCAATGTGAAATCATATCCCACGTTAAGGAGAATAAGAGCTGTAAGGGGTGCCACTATTATATTCTTCACAGAAACATACAGAACCCCCACATCTGTAGTGATGAACTTGTCCATAAGTCCCGATACTCCAAGTATTATTCCAAGGATCAATGCTATGAAGCAGGGATCGGTCATACAATTCTTAAGAAGTAACTTGGCACTGAGCTTCTTTCCAGACTCAACCACCTGAAGTACCCCGAAGAATATGCCGAAGCCGAATATTCCACCGGCTATATCCATAACGGCTATATTACCCAGATTTTCTGCTCCACATAAATTCTGGTACAGGGGATATCCCAGCATACCACATTCATAAACTGTTATTAAAAAAGGAAAGAACTTCCTTATATTTTCATCTTTAACTATACCTTTACATAAAAAGCCAAGTGTGAAACTAATTCCGAAAAATATTAACATTATTACAGTTATCTTAACTGTACTTTCATTAAAATTCGCTGTTGCAATAGCGTGAAAAATAGTAACCGGCAAAGCAAAAGCTGTGATATATTTCTTTATACATCTCATTCCCTCGGTGGAAATTATATTCTTCATCCTGCATATCACGCCTAATGCAAGCATTACTATAACAGGCAATACCACATTAACAACTGCCATCAAAAAACCTCTCATTCCAGTATAAAAGTGGCAAATCCACGTTATGTGAATTTGCCACCCCCATAATATTTACTTAAAACTGTACTACAGATAAATTACTTACCTGCGTTTACAACCTTACCAAAGTCTGCCTTAAGTGAAGCACCACCGATAAGTCCGCCATCAATGTCAGGCTTAGCAAGTAACTCTGCTGCATTTCCTGCATTCATTGATCCGCCGTACTGGATACGAACTGCGTCTGCTGTAGCCTCATCATAGATCTCAGCGATAAGATCACGGATTCCCTTACATACTTCCTGTGCCTGATCTGCTGTAGCTGTCTTTCCTGTACCGATAGCCCAGATTGGCTCGTATGCGATAACAAGATTCTTAACGTCATCTGCTGATACGCCGGCAAGGTCTGACTTGATCTGAAGTCTGATCCAATCCATTGTAACGCCTGTCTCTCTCTGCTCTAAGCTCTCGCCACAGCAAAGAATAGGTGTAAGACCTGCTGCAATAGCCTTCTTAACCTTTGCATTTAAGAATGCATCATCCTCTTTGAAGTAATCTCTTCTCTCTGAATGTCCGATGATAACATACTTAACGCCTGCATCAACTAACATTGGAGCACTGATCTCACCTGTGTATGCACCCTTGTCTTCAATATACATATTCTCAGCACCAACTTCTACGTTTGTACCCTTAACTGCATTTACTACAGGTACAATGTCGATAGCTGGAACACAATATACTACGTCTACATCTGGATTAACTACCAGAGGCTTTAATTCTTCTACAAGAGCAAGTGCCTGTGAAGGTGTCATGTTCATCTTCCAGTTACCTGCAATAATCTTTCTTCTTGCCATTTTTATTTATCCTCTTTTCTTACTTATCGTTAGCTGCTACTACACCTGGAAGCTCTTTACCCTCAAGGAATTCAAGTGAAGCTCCGCCACCTGTTGAAATGTGGCTCATCTTTGGTCCATATCCTAAGATATTAACTGCTGCCGCTGAATCTCCACCGCCGATGATAGTAGTTGCATCTGTCTCAGCAAGTGCTGCTGCTACAGCCTTTGTACCTGCTGCAAGAACAGGGTTCTCAAATACACCCATTGGTCCGTTCCAAACAACTGTCTTTGCTGTCTTAACTGCCTCTGAGTAAAGCTCTATTGTCTTAGGTCCAATATCACAGCCTTCCTTGTCAGCATTCATCTTGTCAGCGTCACAGATCTCTGTCTCGATTGTAGGATCGTCAATAGGGTTAGGGAAATCGCTGATCATTACTGAGTCAACAGGAAGAAGGAGCTTCTTGCCAAGCTTCTCAGCCTTCTCCATCATTTCCTTACAATAGTCGATCTTTGTATCATCAACAAGTGACTTACCGATCTCATATCCCTTAGCCTTAAGGAATGTGTAAGCCATACCTCCGCCGATGATAAGTGTGTCACACTTCTCAAGAAGATTTGAAATAACGTTAAGCTTGTCAGCAACCTTTGCACCACCAAGGATAGCAACAAATGGTCTTACAGGATTCTCAACTGCATTTCCGAGGAAGTCGATCTCCTTCTGCATTAAATATCCAACTACTGCTGTGTCAACAAGTGAAGCAACACCAACATTTGAGCAGTGAGCTCTGTGAGCTGTACCGAATGCGTCGTTTACAAATACATCACAGATACTTGCAAGATCCTTAGAGAATGCCTCTCCGTTCTTTGTCTCTTCAGCTCTGAAACGTGTATTCTCAAGAAGGATAACTTCTCCGTCCTTCATAGCGTCAACTGCAGCTCTTACTGTATCGTCAACAACCTCTAAGCTTGGTACGAACTTAACTTCCTGTCCGAGAAGCTCTGAAAGTCTCTTGGCAACAGGTGCAAGTGTCTTTGTCTGCTTGTCTTCTTCTGTCTTAACCTTTCCAAGGTGTGAGCAAAGGATAACCTTACCGCCGTCAGCGATAAGCTTCTTGATTGTTGGAAGTGCAGCTACAAGTCTGTTCTCATCTGTGATCTCGCCATTCTTTAATGGTACATTGAAATCACATCTGCAGAGTACACGAAGACCCTTAACGTTGATATCATCAACTGATTTCTTATTTAATGACATTTTAATTTCCTCCTGATTGTCACATTGATAATTACGCCTCTGCGTAAAAAAAGAGGATCCGGTCCATGTAGACCGGACCCTCTATTAGGTCTAATAAATACTTTTAAATGAGCGTTACAATTATGCTAACTCAGCGAAGTACTTGATTGTTCTAACCATCTGGCTTGTGTATGAGTTCTCATTGTCATACCATGAAACAACCTGAACCTCATATAAATCATCAGCGATCTTTGATACCATTGTCTGTGTAGCATCAAATAATGAACCGTATCTCATACCGATAACATCTGATGAAACGATTGGATCTGTGTTGTAACCGAATGACTCTGATGAAGCAGCCTTCATAGCAGCGTTGATTCCGTCAACTGTTACATCAGCACCCTTAACAACTGCTGTAAGGATTGTTGTTGAACCTGTTGGAACTGGAACTCTCTGAGCTGATCCGATTAACTTACCATTTAACTCTGGGATAACAAGACCGATAGCTTTAGCAGCACCTGTTGAGTTAGGAACGATATTAGCAGCACCTGCTCTAGCTCTTCTTAAGTCGCCCTTTCTGTGTGGTCCGTCGAGGATCATCTGATCACCTGTGTAAGCGTGGATTGTTGACATGATACCTGACTGGATAGGAGCATATTCATTAAGAGCCTTAGCCATTGGTGCAAGACAGTTTGTTGTACATGAAGCAGCTGAGATGATCTGATCATCTGCTGTTAATGTATCCTGGTTTACTGAGTAAACGATTGTCTTAAGGTCATTTCCTGCTGGAGCTGAGATAACAACCTTCTTAGCACCTGCTGTGATATGAGCCATTGACTTTTCCTTTGAGCAGTAGAAACCAGTACACTCAAGAACTACATCAACACCGATCTCTCCCCATGGAAGCTCTGCTGCGTTAGCCTTAGCATAGATTGTAAGAGTCTTGCCGTCAACTGTGATTGTGTTAGCCTCATCATCAGCTGAAACTGTGTGAAGGTTCTCACCAATCTTACCACAGTAACCACCCTGTGCTGTATCGTACTTGAGAAGATCTGCAAGCATTGAAGGCTTTGTTAAGTCGTTGATTGCAACTACTTCATATCCTTCTGCTCCGAACATCTGTCTGAATGCGAGACGACCAATACGTCCAAAACCATTAATTGCTACTTTTACTGCCATTTTTTATTCCTCCTAAGTTTTGAATAATAAAAGTATTTATAATCTACCACACTTTTACATGTGGCAAATAAATCGTGTTAAAACACAAGCTAATCATACATTTTTTGTATAAAAATTTCAAGTGTTAATGTGATTTTTTTTAAACATATTAATAATATTCTACAATTCTTTTTAAGCAAATTGTATATATATGTCGTTTTTTAGATTTTTATATTGTTTTTCCGACAGAACTTTCTATGCCAGTACCGCATTTCCGGTGTAGAGCTGATAATATCTGCCCTTCTTCTCCAGAAGCTCCTCATGGGTACCACGCTCTATTATCCTTCCCTGTTCCAGCACCATTATACAGTCACTGTTCTTAACGGTTGAAAGTCTGTGGGCTATGACAAATGTGGTACGTCCCGCCATAAGCTTATCCATTCCGTCCTGTACAAGACTTTCTGTTCTTGTATCAATGGAACTTGTTGCTTCATCAAGTATAAGTGCCGGCGGATCAGCTATTGCCGCCCTGGCTATGGCAAGGAGCTGTCTCTGTCCCTGACTTAAGTTGGCACCATCACCGGTAAGCACTGTGTCATATCCCTGTGGGAGTCTTCTTATGAAGCCATCTGCATTTGCAAGCTTTGCTGCAGCCACAACCTCCTCATCCGTTGCGTCCAGCCTTCCGTATCTGATATTCTCCCTTACACTCATGCTGAACAGGTGTGTATCCTGAAGTACGATTCCAAGTGAACGTCTGAGATCTGCCTTCTTTATCTTGTTTACATTTATTCCGTCGTATCTTATCTTACCGTCCTGTATGTCATAAAATCGGTTTATAAGATTGGTTATGGTGGTCTTTCCTGCTCCGGTTGAGCCTACAAAAGCAATCTTCTGTCCGGGTTCTGCATAAAGGCTTACATTGTGGAGTACGATCTTGTCATCATTGTACCCGAAGTCCACATCATCGAATACCACATCGCCCTTAAGTTCCACATATGTTGTGGGATCTCCGTTTGTGTGCTTATGTGCCCATGCCCACAGGCCTGTTCTCTTTTCACTCGGAACTATCTCTCCGTTTTCTTTCCTTGCATTTACAAGCTCCACGTATCCTTCGTCCACCTCAGGATCCTCGTCCAACAGATTAAATATCCTCTCGGCGCCGGCAAGTGCCATTACTATGGCATTTATCTGCATGCTTATCTGGTTTATAGGCATATTAAAGTTCTTGTTAAAGGTCAGGAAGCTGGCAAGTCCGCCGAGACTGAAGCCACCTACATTTCCTATGGCAAGCACACCTCCCACTATGGCACATAACACATAGCTGATATTACCTATCTGGGCATTTATAGGGCCAAGTATGTTAGAGTAGTTATTTGCCTTGTATGAGCTTTCGCATAACTGTTCATTAAGCTCATCAAAGGCTTTCTTGCTCTCCTCCTCATGGCAGAATACCTTGACAACTCTCTGCCCCTGCATCATCTCTTCAATATAACCGTTTAAGCTTCCTATATCCTTCTGCTGGGCAATGAAATGCTTCGCTGAAAGACCTCCGATCTTTCTTGTGAGCCCAAGCATTACTCCAACCATTACAAATGTAAGTACCGTAAGAGGGACATTTAACATGACCATACATACCGTCGTGCTGACAATTGTTATGGCACTGTTAAATAACTGCGGCATGGACTGGCTTATCATCTGTCTCAAGGTATCTGTATCATTTGTATACATTGACATGATGTCTCCGTGGGCATGGGTGTCAAAGTACTTGATAGGGAGCCGCTCCATTTTTGTGAACATGGCATCACGGAAATGCTTAAGCATACCCTGGGTGACATTTACCATTATCCTGTTGTAAGTATATGAAGCAACAATACCGATTCCATAAAATTCTGCCACTCTGCCGATGGCCTTTAACAGTGGCATATAGTCCTTGGTCTCACTCTTTAAGAGTGGAGTTATGTAGTCATCTATAAGTCTCTGCATGAACATGGTTCCCTGGACATTTGCCAGGACATTTATAATTATACATATGGCTACTATGACCACAGCCACGCCATAGTATTTCATTATCATTCCCATGAGTCTTTTAAGCAATTTTCCCGGCTCTGCCGGTCCTTTTTTACCTCCTGATCTTCCCGGAGCCGCCTGTGCTTTTTTTTCTCTCATGTTACTCATTATCCTTCACCTCCTTAACAGCCGGTTCATCAAAGTCTCCGCCTCCCGAGGTCTGGGATTCGTAGACCTCTCTGTAGATATCATTTCCTTCAAGAAGCTCTTCGTGGGTTCCTATGCCGTTTATCTGACCCTCGTTCATTACGATTATGCGATCTGCATGTTCAACACTGGATATTCTCTGTGCAATTATTATCTTTGTTGTGTCAGGTATCTCAGTTTCAAACGCCTTCCTGATCCTGGCGTCCGTTGCAGTATCAACCGCACTGGTAGAATCATCCAGTATAAGTATCTTAGGCTCCTTAAGAAGTGCCCTGGCAATACAAAGACGCTGCTTCTGACCTCCGGATACGTTGGAGCCGCCCTGTTCTATATATGTATTGTAACCATCAGGCATACGCTCGATAAATTCATCCGCACAGGCAAGCCTGCAGGCACGTCTGCACATTTCATCAGTGGCTTCCTTGTTGCCCCATCTCAGGTTCTCGTATATGGTTCCGCTGAACAATGTATTCTTCTGCAGAACCACCGCAACCTTATTTCTCAGGGCTTCCATGTCATACTTTCTCACATCTATGCCACCTACCCTGACACTTCCATCAGTCACATCATACAGACGGCTGATAAGATTCACAAGACTGGTCTTGGCACTTCCTGTGCCTCCGATTATACCGATAGTCTCTCCTGACTTTATATCTATATTTATATCCTTAAGAACGTAGCCCTCTGCATTCTCCTTATATTTGAAATATACATGGTCAAATACTACGCTGCCATCCTTAACCTCCATAACAGGATCATCATCATTATGTATAGTGGCCGTTTCATTTATAACCTCTGCAATCCTTCTTCCGCTTGCCATACTCATACTGATCATTACGAACACCATGGACAACATCATAAGGCTCATAAGTATGTTCATGCAGTATGCAAGAAGACTCATAAGATTACCTGTGGTAAGACTGTCACTTACTATCATGTGTGCCCCAACCCAGCTTATAAGCAGTATACATGTATATACTGTAAACATCATAACCGGCATGTTACAGGCTATTATACTCTCTGCCTTAACGAACATGTTGTATACCTTTGCACTGGCATTTGCAAATTTATTTGTCTCATACTCTTCTCTTACATATGCCTTTACAACACGGATAGCAGATACATTCTCCTGCACGCTGGCATTTAAGTCATCGTACTTCTCAAAAACAACATTGAAGTATTTATTTGCCTTTCTTATGATGAAGAACAGCACGCAGCCAAGAAGCACCACGGCTACAAGGTAGATACTGGCGATTCTGCCGTTTATAAGAAAAGCTGCCGCCATGGCACATATCATGCTGGCAGGTGCTCTCATGCCCATTCTGAGTATCATCATGTACGAGTTCTGCACGTTGGTCACATCTGTGGTCATTCGTGTAACAAGTCCCGCTGTGCTGTACTTATCTATATTTGCAAATGAAAATGTCTGGATGTTGTAATACATTGCCTGCCTCAGATTTTTTGCAAATCCTGCAGAGGCATAGGCTCCGTACTTTCCACCCATGAGACCTGCAAATAATCCCACGGCAGCCGCTGCTATCATCCATGCTCCCACTATGCAGATATGTCTGATATCGCCCCCGGGAACATTTACGCCATCATCAATGATGGACGCCATAAGAAACGGAACCACCGTCTCCATAAGAACCTCAAGCAGCATAAAAAGTGGTGTTGCAATGGACGCTGCCTTAAATTCTTTGATCTGTTTCATTAGTGTCTTTAACATCTTTTACTCCTTTCATGCTATATAATTCTTTATTTATCAGCTTTTCTGATGGTCATCACCTTATTTTGTCATTTATCTTCTGTCAGCTTTTCCTTACAGGGACACTCTCCCAGAAGCTCCATCATCTTATTATCTATCTTGTCTATGGAGCTTAAGAATATCCCGATTTCCTCTTCTGTAAGGCAGCCGCTTATCTGCTGTTCCATGGCTTCAACCTTTGTATGTATCCTCCGCTCCATGGCTCTGCCTTCATCTGTCATCTCTATCTTCTTAAGCCTTGCGTCCTTCTTCACGCTTGTCCTCTGTATCAGTCCATTCTTCTCCATGGTCTGTAGAGTCTGGGTCACAGTGGAACGCCTGAGATAAAAGAAATCCTCCATATCCTTCTGATATATGTCTCCCTCACCGCCCTTCACTGCAATAAAATGGAGCATCCTGCTCTGGGCACCGCTTATTCCTTCCTCCTCCGCAGCCTTGTGAAGGTAATGCTTTATTCCGTTTGACAATATAATTATCCTGTTTCCGAGCTCTTTCATGACACGTCTCCTTTCTTCAAGCTTCAGTCTATTTTATAATTTGTCTTCGGTTCACTTATAATTTGCCTAAGCGCCTTATATAGTTCGTATACTAACAATTAGTAATCGAACTATATTCTACCACCATATTATAAGATTTCAACACTAATTTGCGGAGTTTATAAATAATTCACAAATGATACAAATTCTGCATTTCATGATTTGTCTTTGACTGGATATGCTCAATGTATTATTATGTCTGTATAAAGAAATGCTCAGAAAAGAGGTTTTGGCAAATGAAAATATGTGATTCACATTTACATTCAGAATTTTCTTCTGACTCATCAACACCTGTAAGTGCAGTTATAGAAAAGGCGATAGCCCTGGGACTTCCCAAGGTCTGCCTTACAGACCACTATGACATTGACTTTGTTATACAGGATGAGTCTGATCCAACCATGGATTTCAAACTTGATACACCAAGTTATCTGGCATGCTTAAAAGAAATGTCAGAGCTTTATAAGGATAAGATAGATGTACGCTTCGGCGTAGAACTCGGACTTATGCCGGGCATAGAGGAAAAGGTCAGAAACTATGTAAGCAAATGGTCTGAATACGACTTTATCATAGGCTCCACCCATCTTGTAAGAGGGCTGGATCCCTACTATCCTTCCTACTATGAGGGAAGATCCTCCAAGGAGGCTTTAAGGGAATATTTTGAATGTATCCTTACCAGTGCAAGGACCTTTGACGATTTTGATGTATATGGTCATCTTGATTATATAGTCAGATATCTTCCGGGCGGTGAAAAAGACTACTGCTTCAAGGATCACGCAGATATCTTTGAAGAAATCTTCAAGGTGCTTATATCAAAGGGAAAGGGAATAGAGATAAATACCGGAAGCCTTTATAAAAAGATGACATTTCCTCACCCACACATTGAGGCACTTAAAATGTACAAGGCCATGGGTGGTGAGATAATCACTGTGGGAAGTGATGCCCATGTTACAGATTATATATGTTACGGATTTGAAACTGTTGTGAAGGATCTGCTCACATCCCTGGGGTATAAGTACTACACAACCTTTAAGAACAGAAAGCCTGAATTTAATCCTATATAATATAACAAAGCACCATAAGATATCCGTGAAAGCATATTCCACTTCCCCATCGTAATAAAAGATCCGGCAGAAAACTATATCTGCCGGATTTTTATATCTCATTTCTGATTTTATATTTCTTTTTGGGTTTTTTATGCCTGATCTGCATTTTTAAAATTCACAGATGGTACCGCCACCTACAATATAGTCATCCTTATAGAATACTACTGCCTGCCCCTTTGTCATGGCTCTGACAGGCTCATCAAACAAAACCTCTATTCTGTCTTCGCCTGCCATTTTTATGGTACACATACAGCCCTTGTGGGCATACCTTATCTTCGCCATAACTCTCATCTCGCCATCAAGTCTGTCTATTGCCATAAGGTTGATTCTGTCTGCCACAAGCCTTGTTTTAAAGATATCTTCATTTTCACCGATAACCACCTCATTTGTTTCAGGGATTATATCCGCTACAAATACAGGATGACCTGCAGCGATCCCCAATCCCTTACGCTGTCCGATGGTATAATGGATTATACCCTTGTGTCTACCGATCACATTGCCATTCGTATCTACAAAATTCCCGGGAACTGACACAAGTCCTGCCTCCCTCTCAAGATATCCTGCATAATCACCGTCAGGAACAAAACATATATCCTGGCTGTCAGGCTTATGGGCAACCGCAAGACCTATTTCATCTGCGATCTTTCTGATCTCCGTTTTGTCATAGTCTCCCACAGGCATAAGAGTTCGGCCAAGCTGCTCCTGGGTCAGGTTATAAAGGGCATAAGTCTGATCCTTGGCAATCCCCTTTGCAGTCTTTAAAGTATATCTTCCGTTATCAAGCTTTATGACTCTGGCATAATGTCCTGTTGCTATATAGTCTCCGCCTATCATCATACATCTCTTAAGAAGAGCTTCCCACTTAACATACCTGTTACAGGCTATGCATGGATTTGGTGTATGACCATTCTTATACTCATCAACAAAATAATCTATAACATATTTCTTAAAATCATCCTTAAAATTCATAACATAATAAGGAATTTCAAGGCGATCCGCAACTCTCCTGGCATCATCCACGGCAGACAGACCGCAACAGCCACCGTTATTGCTTACAGCCATGGGATCCTCACTCTGCCATATCTGCATGGTAACTCCTATAACATTATATCCCTGTTCCTTCAACAGATATGCCGCAACTGATGAATCAACTCCACCTGACATTCCTACACATACTGTCTTCTTATCCATGTTTTATTTCCTCTTAATTTCAAAAGTCAGCAACACCTTAAATTCTCCAAGCTCCTGTCAGTCAGCCTTCTTAACCTGACCTGTAAGCCTGAGATAGGCGTCAGACATCTTTCTCTGATTTCCTATTATACGCTTAAGCACATCCACCGTCCTGTCAATTTCTTCCATGGTGTTCTCATATCCTATGGTAAATCTCACAGAGCCTCTGGCTATTTCTTCCGGAAGCCCTATGGCCATCAGCACATGAGAAGGATCTATTGAACCGGAGGAACATGCAGAACCTGCTGAAGCACATATATCTTCCATATCCAGCATTATGAGCACAGTCTCCCCCTCTACGAATTGGAAACCCATATTCACATTGCCCGGAAGCCTGTCATTCATGCTGCCATTTACCCTGGCATAGGGTATCTCTGACATTATCCTCTTTATCATATAATTTCTAAGCTTTGTCTCGTACTCAATCCTCTTTGTCATGGTGATTGCTGCAAGCTCCGCCGCAGTCTTCATTCCCACTATTGCCGGAACATTCTCAGTTCCTGCTCTTCTGCCTCTTTCCTGTCCACCACCATGGATTATGCTGTCAATCCGTATGCTGCTCTTCACATAGAGAAAACCCATTCCCTTAGGTCCGTTAAACTTATGACTGCTGGCACTTAAAATGTCGATGTTCATGTCATTTACATCTATGGGTATCTGTCCGAATGCCTGAACTGCATCCGTATGGAACAGCACTCCATGCATATGGGCGATCCTTCCTATCTCTTTTACAGGCTGTATGGTTCCTATCTCGTTATTTGCAAACATAACAGAAATAAGTATCGTATCTTCCCTTACGGCAGCCTCAAGCTTGTCAAGTCTCACTACACCTGCCTCATCAACATCTATATAAGTAATATCATAACCTTCCTTCTCGAGCCACTCACAGGAGTGCAGGATGGCATGATGTTCTATTTTCGTAGTTATGATATGTCTGCCTTTATTTCTATATGCCCACGCAATACCCTTTAATGCCCAGTTATCCGACTCACTTCCGCCGGAAGTAAAATATATCTCGTCACCCTTGGCATTTATTACAGAAGCTATTACATCTCTGGCATCAGAGATAACATTTTTATTCTTACCTGCAAATCCATACACACCTGACGGATTGCTGTAATTTGTCCTGTAGTAAGGAAGCATGGCGTCAACGACCTCAGGTCTTACAGCCGTAGTCGCCGCATTGTCCAGATATATCATCAATTATCATTCCCTTCATTTGAATAAGAGTATACTGCGTCTAATATATACTATTCCCTTTAGTATCCCTTGTGAGCCATAAAAGACCTTTAGCTTAGGGAAATTTTTTCCTGATCAAGGGGCTTGATTATCTTTCTGTAGGCATAGGCAAATAATACCAACGACAGCACCATACTGAAAATTTCTGCTATAGGAAATGCAAACCATACATATGTCACATTGTGAGTAGCTTTTGCCAGTATATATGCTGCAGGAACAAGTACGAATAGCTGTCTTGCCATGGACACTATCATACTGTATATTCCCTTGCCCAGAGCCTGGAACACACCTGAGCACGCTATTGCCAGACCTGCAAATATAAACGGACTACTTAGTATCCTCATGGCAGGGATACCCATATTAAGCATATCATCTGTGGCATTGAATATCTTTAAGATAGGCACAGGTGCCACCTGGATGATAATAAGACATACCGCCATTATACACATACATATACTACAGCTTAACTTAAAGGTCTTCATCATCCTGTCAGGGCGCTTGGCACCGTAATTGTAAGCAACTATAGGGATCATACCGTTGTTCATACCGAACACTGGCATGAACGCCATACTCTGCACCTTAAAGTACACGCCGAATATTGTAACCGCAACCTCGTTAAGGGAATACAGAATACGGTTCAGAAGATATGTCATTACAGAACCTACTGCTATCATTATAACAGACGGCACACCTATACCAAGTATTCTTTTTATAATGGTACCTACAGGCTTAAATTTCTTAAAGGATATATGAAGATCATGGTTCTTCTTAAGATTGAAATATATTGCAAGTATCGCTGCAATACACTGACCTATGACTGTAGCCAGTGCCGCACCTGTCACACCAAGTCTAGGCATACCTAAGTATCCAAATATAAGGATCGGGTCAAGTATTATATTGATGATAGCTCCAAGTCCCTGGGTTATCATGGTATAAATTGTTCTTCCCGTTGACTGAAGAAGTCTCTCAAAGGTCATCTGGACAAACATTCCAAAGGAAAGTACACAGCACACCATTCCGTAATCTATTCCGTAGGTAATTATCTTCTGGTTTGATGTCTGACTGTGCATGAATGTACCGACGAAGAACAATCCTATGAACAGAAATATAATGTATCCTATAGCTTCAAGGAATATACCCTGTCTTGCAGCTTCATTTGCCTGTTCCTGCTTCTTCTCACCAAGAGCTCTGGATATAATGGCATTAAAGCCTACGCCAAGACCTGATGCCACACCTATCATAAGATTCTGTATAGGGAATATTGTTGATACAGCTGTAAGACCGTCAGTATCAAAATACGACACAAACACACTGTCCACCACATTGTAGAGCGCCTGTACCAGCATGGATATTACCATAGGCAATGACATAGAAACCAAAAGCTTTCCTATGGGCATAGTTCCCATTTTATTTTCTTTGGTTTTGTTGGGGGCGTCTTTTTTGATCTCATTGTCAACCTTATCATCTTCTCTTATCTGCTCTTTTTCTTTCTGCATTTCTTACCTCTTTAACACTAACTTACTCATTTTGTCTTTTTTCGCCACAGACAATATTAACAGTACTGTATATTTATATCAAGTCTTTTTTGCATAGACAAAGGAGCAACAACCATTAAAATTGCCTCTGTTTGGTATCGCCACCTCATATTAAAGGTAGCGACCCCTCGTTTACACTCGGCGGCAAGTCGATTGTGCCATTCAAATATGCGTTTTCAACGCATGGGCACAATCTCTGGGTAACGCCCCCTCGTTTACACTCGGCGGCAAGTCGATTGTGCCATTCAAATATGCGTTTTCAACGCATGGGCACAATCTCTCGGTGGCATTTCGTCAGCACCATTCTAAATGTGCCTTCGACACTTGGTGCTTCCTCTGGCAAGGGTAGCTGCAGCGTAACGATGTCATAGACATCATTACATTAAAAGAGGCATGCCATACAATGACACGCCTCTCGTGGGTTATTTATAATATAATTTAAAATGACTATATTACTTATTTGCAAGCTGAGCCTTGATAGCCTCTGTAAGTGCAGGAACAATCTTATTAAGATCACCAACTACACCATAATCAGCTACATCAAAGATTGGAGCGTCCTCATCCTTGTTGATAGCAACAATGATGTCTGACTCTTCCATACCTGCTACATGCTGGATAGCACCTGAAATACCGATAGCGAAGTATACGTTTGGACGAACTGTCTTACCAGTCTGACCAACCTGAAGCTCCTTTGGCTTCCAGCCTGAATCTACAACTGCACGTGAGCATGATACCTGTCCGCCAAGTACCTCTGCAAGATCATCAAGAAGCTTGAAGTTCTCTGCTGAACCAACTCCACGTCCACCTGAAACAAGGATCTTAGCGTCCATGATATCCTTGATATCTGAAACTGCCTTTGAAATCTCAAGAATCTCAACATACTTGTTGTTTGGTGTGAAACCAGGATTGTAATTGATAACTTCTGCTTTCTTTCCTGCTACTCTGTCAAGCTTCTGCATAACACCAGGACGAACTGTTGCCATCTGTGGTCTGTTATCAGGACATGCGATTGTAGCGATTGTATTACCACCGAATGCAGGACGTGTCATAAGAAGCTGATTGTGCTTCTGTACCTGATTTGGAAGTGCAACAAGTGGGAAATCACCGATCTCAAGTAATGTACAGTCAGCTGTAAGTCCTGTTGCAACTCTGGCTGAAACTGTAGGACCAAGATCACGACCGATAGCTGTAGCACCAACTAACATGATCTCTGGCTTGTACTCGTTGATAACTGATGCAAGAGCATGTGCATAAGGCTCTGTTCTGTAGTCCTTTAACTCTGGATCATCAACAACGATAACTTTATCAGCACCATACTCAGCAAGTTCATCAACAAGGCCTGAAACCTCTGAACCGATAAGTACTGCTGTTACGTCTGTATCTAACTTCTCTGCAAGTCTCTTTCCTTCACCGATAAGCTCGAAAGAGATACCGCTAACTTTATTATCTACCTGCTGTGCAAAGACGAATACGCCCTTGTACTGTGCCATATCTTCTGCGTTCATTGCGCCCATTTTATTCACCACTTTTCCTTTTTATTAGATTACATGCTTCTCGCATAATTTACCAACAATGTAGCTTACTGCATCTTCTGGAGAATCAGGTACAACCTTCTCGCCTGCACCCTTTCTTACCTTATCTGATGCCTTAGCAATCTTTGTAGGTGAGCCCTTAAGACCGATATTTGAATCATCTACATCTACAAGATCAGCTCTTCCAAATGTTGTGATCTCTGCATTAACTGCATCAAAAATTCCACCTGGAGTCATGTATCTTGGCTCATTTAACTCTGAAAGTGCTGTAATAAGACATGGCATCTTAGCCTTAAGCATATGATAACCGTCATCATACTGACGCTTAACGATAACGCTGTCTCCGTCAACCTTGATCTCCTGTGCATATGAGATAACAGGAAGTCCGAGATGCTCAGCGATCTGTGGACCAACCTGTGCTGTATCACCATCGATAGCCTGACGGCCTGTGATAATGAGGTCATACTCAAGCTTTCTTAAAGCACCGGCGATAGTTGTTGATGTTGCCCATGTATCAGCTCCACCAAGAACTCTGTCTGTTACAAGGACACCCTTGTCAGCACCCATTGCAATTGCTTCCTGAAGTACATCTGCAGCCTTTGGAAGACCCATTGTAAGAACTGTAACCTCTGCACCGTACTCATCCTTTAATCTGAGTGCAGCCTCAAGACCAGCCTTATCGTCAGGATTCATGATTGAGAGCATTGCTCCTCTGTTTAATGTACCGTCTGGGTTAAACTGAACGCCACCCTTTGTATCAGGTACCTGCTTTATACAAACTATAACCTTCACGTTAAGTACCTCCTATTTACTTTAATAAGTTTGCAGAAATAACCATACGCTGTACTTCTGAAGTACCCTCGTAAATTTCTGTAATCTTAGCATCACGCATCATACGTTCTACATCATATTCCTTAATGTAACCATAACCACCGTGTAACTGAACACACTTAGTAGTAACTTCCATTGCAACTTCAGCTGCACAAAGCTTAGCCATAGCTGCCTCTACTGAATATGAAGTCTTGTGGTCTGCCTGGTACTGTTCCTTCTTCTTAGCCGCCTTGTATACAAGTAACTTAGCTGCCTCAACCTTTGTTGCAAGATCAGCAAGTACGAACTGTGTATTCTGGAACTGAGCGATTGAACGACCAAACTGCTTTCTTTCCTTAACGTAAGCGATTGTTGTATCAAGAGCACCCTCAGCAATACCAAGAGCCTGAGCTGCAATACCGATACGTCCACCATCAAGTGTATGCATTGCGATACCAAAGCCCTTACCCTTCTGTCCAAGAAGAGCATCCTTAGGAATACGGCAGTCTGTGAAGATAAGCTCATATGTTGATGAACCACAGATACCCATCTTGTTTTCCTTTGTACCGAATGTGAATCCTGGTGTTCCCTTATCTACGATAAATGCTGAAATTTCTTTCTGCTTTCTACCACGCTTCTCAACAACACCTGTAACAGCGATGATGATATATACGTCAGCTTCCTTACCATTTGTGATGAAGCACTTTGATCCGTTAAGAACCCACTCGTCACCATCAAGTACAGCCTTTGTCTGCTGTCCCTGGGCATCTGTACCGGCACCTGGCTCTGTAAGACCGAAAGCTCCAAGCTTCTTGCCTGATGCAAGATCTGGAAGATACTTAGCCTTCTGTGCTGGTGTACCAAATGTCTGGATTGGGTCAACACAGAGTGATGTATGTGCTGAAACAATAACACCTGTTGTACCGCATACCTTTGAGAGTTCCTCTACACACATAACGTATGTAAGTGGATCACATCCCTGTCCGCCATCTTCCTTAGCTACCGGAATACCAAGGAAACCATACTTAGCCATCTTATCAACTGTCTCTCTTGGGAATCTGTGCTGTTCGTCGATTTCCTGAGCAAGTGGCTTTACTTCATTCTGGGCAAATTCTCTGAAAAGATTCTGCGCCATTTCATACTTTTTGTCTAAAGTGAAATCCATTGTTTATTATCCTCCTAAAACAATTTGCGTCTTAATTACTGAGCATCTACAGGGGTCTTTGTACGGTCTGCATTGTATACATAAAATCCCTTACCGCTCTTGACACCGAGATTACCGCCACGAACCATCTTACGAAGAAGTGGACATGCACGATACTTGCTGTCGCCTGTCTCATTGTAGAGAACATCCATAATTGCAAGGCAGATATCAAGACCAACAAAATCACCTAACTCAAGTGGTCCCATTGGATGATTTGCACCAAGCTTCATAGCAGCATCGATACCGGCGATATCTGAAACACCTTCCATCTTGATGAAAGCAGCTTCGTTGATCATTGGGATAAGGATACGATTTACAACGAAACCGGCAGCCTCATTTACCTGTACCGGAGTCTTACCGATCTCTTCTGCGATCTTAACGATTGTATCAACTGTCTCCTGTGGAGTATTAACACCTGCAATAACCTCAACAAGCTTCATACGATCTGCCGGGTTAAAGAAATGCATACCGATCATTGGACGTGTAAGGCCATTTCCAATCTCTGTGATTGAAAGGCTTGATGTGTTTGAAGCAAAGATACACTCTGGCTTGCAGATCTTGTCAAGCTCTGAGAATGTTGTCTTCTTAACTTCCATGTTCTCGAAAGCAGCCTCAACGATAAGGTCACAATCTGCACAAAGGTCTTCCTTGAGACCAGGAGTAATGCTGTTAAGGATTGCATCAACCTTCTCCTGTGTCATCTTTCCTTTTTCAACAAGTCTTGCATAGCCCTTGGCGATCTTATCCTTACCGCCTTCTGCCCACTCCTGCTTGATATCGCAGAGTGCAACTTCATATCCGTCAACCATAGCAAATGCCTTAGCAATGCCCTGTCCCATGGTGCCTGCGCCAATTACGCCAACCTTCATTTTACAATTCCTCCTAAATGATTTTTTTGAAAATGTACCGTAAAAATTCATATACGTTTCGTTTATACAGCCATTTTCTTTTATATCACACTTTTAGGATGGTTTGTTGGGACCATCCTGAAAGTGATAATATCTTAATGATAAAATATACAGTTTAACTGCACATCTTATTTGTTCTGGAATGGAACAACCTTAACTTTCTTATCCTTAGGTGCAAGGAAGTTGCCCATGCCTGCCTTCTGATCCTCTGTCTCGAAACAGTCGCCAAAAAGCTTCTCCTCAATAACGATAGCCTCATCAATATTAACCTGAAGACCATCATTTATTGCCTTCTTGCAGTTACGAACTGCGATAGGTGCGTTCGCAGCAATACCAGCAGCCATCTTCTTTGCTCCTGCAAGAAGATTCTCCTGTGCTGTTGCTGTAACATTACCCTCTTCATCTACTGTTGCCTTGAATACGTCATTTACAAGACCTATTCTGTAAGCATCTGCAGCCTTGATGTTTCTTGCTGTATAGATAAGCTGCTTAGCCATACCAGCGCCCACAAGTCTTGCAAGTCTCTGTGTTCCGCCAAATCCAGGTGTGATACCGAGACCAACCTCAGGTTGACCGAATACTGCATTGTCAGAGCAAAGTCTGATATCACAGCTCATTGATATCTCGCATCCACCACCGAGAGCAAATCCATTAACAGCTGCAATAACAGGGATTGGGAATGTCTCGATCATTCTGAACACGTCATTACCCTTCTTACCAAAGGCTTCACCTTCTGCCTTTGTAAGAGTTGACATCTCTCCTATATCTGCGCCTGCAACAAATGACTTGTCGCCTGCACCTGTAAGAATAAGACATCTTGTTGCCTCTAAATCTACAGCCTTAAATGTAGCTTCGAGTTCTTCAAGAACTGCACTGTTAAGTGCATTTAATGCCTTTGGACGATTAATTGTTACGATTCCAACGTAACCTTCCTGCTCGTATGTAACGAATTCCATTAGGTATCTCCTTTATATAACTGATTTATTGTATATAATTAGTCCTCAATCTTAACGACTGTTGAGCAACCCATTCCACCACCGATACAAAGTGTAGCAAGACCTGTCTTAGCACCTCTTGCCTGCATCTCATGGAGAAGTGTAACAAGGATACGGCATCCTGAAGCTCCAACCGGATGTCCAAGTGCGATAGCACCACCGTTTGGATTAAGCTGCTTCTCAACGTCGATTCCAAGATCCTTACCAACTGCTACTGACTGAGCTGCAAACGCCTCATTTGCCTCGATGATATCGAAGTCTTCAATCTTAAGACCTGTCTTAGCCATAACCTTCTTTGTTGATGCAACAGGTCCGATACCCATGATTGAAGGATCAACACCGCCAAGTGCACCGGCTACCCATGTAGCCATTGGCTTAACACCAAGTTCCTTAGCCTTCTCTTCGCTCATTACAACGATAGCTGCAGCACCATCATTGATACCTGAAGCGTTACCTGCTGTAACAAATCCGTTAGGATTGATAGTTCTGAGTCTTGCAAGTGTCTCTGGAGTTGTTCCAGGTCTTGGGCCCTCATCCTTAGCGAATACAACTGTTTCTTTCTTCTTCTTGATCTCTACAGGAACGATCTCAGCGTCAAATGCACCAGATTCCTGAGCTGCAACTGCCTTAGCCTGGCTGTTAGCTGCAAATACATCAAGCTCTTCACGAGTAAGTCCCCACTGCTCACAGATATTGTCAGCTGTCTTGATCATGTGGTAATCATTGAATGCATCCCAGAGAGCATCATGTACCATTGTATCTACTAACTTGCCATCATTCATTCTGTAACCGTAACGGCCCTGCATTACTGCATATGGAGCCATTGACATGTTTTCCATACCACCTGCAACAACGATGTCAGCATCGCCTGCTTCGATCATCTGTGCAGCCATGTTTACACAGTTAAGACCTGAACCACATACAACGTTTACTGTAACTGCTGTTGTCTCAACCGGAAGACCAGCCTTGATTGAAGCCTGACGGGCAACGTTCTGTCCGAGACCAGCCTGGATTACACAGCCCATGTATACATGGTCTACCTTGTCAGCTGGAACTCCAGCTCTCTTTAAAGCTTCCTTGATTACGATTGATCCTAATACCGGTGCTGGAGTTGTTGAGAGTGCACCACCCATTGTTCCGATAGCTGTACGGCATGCGCCAGCTAAAACGATTTTCTTTGACATATCCTTTTATCCTCCATGAAATATTTTAGATGTGTTCAGTGAAATATTCTGAAAAAAAACATTAAAATTCCTTACAAATATTCCATTAAACTACATAGACTGCACTCATTCTATCACAAAAGAAAAAAGGGTGCAATATAAATTGCCCCTTTAGTCTGTTCTAAAAATAATACAAGTCATGATAAAAACGACTTATTTTCTGCCTTTACCGGTGTTTCTTTACTGCCCTTCGGGTTTTATTTTTTGTTCCCGGATTATTTTTATCAGCACGTTTCCCTCTATCCGTCTTGTTACTATTTTTACCGGTGCCTCTCTTGTCATCCGGTATGTTATTATTTCTACCGATACCTTTTCTACCATCCGGAGCGCCGTTCTTATTATTGGTTTTACTGCCGCTTTTACTTTTATGTTTATTGTCAATTCTTACATTATCATTTACGGCATTGTCATTCCTGCCGGCATAGGATTTTTTATCCGTATCCGACGCAGGCTTCCTCGGTCTTATGAGGCATTTTTCACTAAATCCAATCAGATCTTCACGGTGTCCCTTTATAAGAGCTTCCTTTACAAGATCATAGTTCTCCGGTTTCCTGTACTGGATAAGTGCTCTCTGCATGGCCTTTTCATGAGGATTTCTTGGCACATAAACCTTCTCCATATTTCTCGGATCCACGCCTGTATAATACATACATGTAGATATAGTTGAAGGCGTAGGATAAAAATCCTGAACCTGTTCCGGCATGTAACCTATATCTCTTATATACTCCGCCAAGGCAATAGCGTCCTTCATGGTGGAACCCGGATGTGATGACATAAGATAAGGCACAAGATACTGTTCCTTGCCCGTCAGATTATTCACCTTACGGTATTTATTTATAAATGCTTCATATACAGAATTCTCCGGCTTACCCATAAGCTTAAGCACATTATCGCTTATATGTTCCGGAGCCACTCTAAGCTGGCCGCTTATATAATATCTGCACAGCTCCTTTAAAAACCTGTCATCCTTATCTGCCATAACATAGTCAAACCTTATACCGGAACGTACAAATACCTTTTTCACTCCCTCTATGTTTCTTAGCTTGGCAAGAAGATCCAGATAATCCTTGTGATCCACCACAAGATTTTTACACGGTTTAGGGAAAAGACATTGTTTCTCCGGACAGGCTCCGTATTTCTCCTGTTTCTTACATGCCATGTGTCTGAAATTCGCCGTAGGGCCTCCCACATCATGTATATATCCCTTAAAATCCGGATTTTTTGTCATATTTACAGCTTCTTTTATAATGGACTCGTGACTTCTTGTCTGCACTATCCTTCCCTGATGGAAGGTCAGGGCACAGAAGCTGCAGCCTCCAAAGCACCCTCTGTTGCTGGTAAGGCTGAACTTAACCTCGGAAATGGCAGGTATACCACCACTCTCCCTGTACATAGGATGATAGTCATTCATGTAAGGAAGATCGTATACATCATCCATTTCCATCTCAGTCAAAGGCATGGCAGGTGGGTTCTGCACCACATACCCCCTGTTTCCGTACCCCTCAACCAGAGTTTTTGCCACAAACGGGTCCGTATTTTTGTACTGGATCCCGAAGCTTTCCGCGTACTTCATCCTGTCGGCCTGAAGCTCATTATACGACGGCAGAAGCCTATAGTCATATACGTCATCTAAATGCCTTGTCTTATAAACTGTTCCCCGGACAAATGATATATCCTTGACATCAATGCCGCTGTCAAGAGCGTCTGCGATCTCAACCATGCTTTTCTCGCCCATGCCATAGGATATGATATCCGCCTGGGAATCTATAAGGATAGAATGTTTAAGCTTGTCAGACCAATAATCATAGTGGGCAAGCCTTCTGAGGCTGGCCTCTATACCGCCTATGATTATAGGAGTGTTCTTGTAAGTTCTCCTGATCAGATTACAATATACCACCGTGGCATAATCCGGACGCAATCCCATAACTCCTCCGGGAGAATATGCGTCCCTGCCCCTGTGTTTTTTATTTACAGTGTAGTGATTGACCATGGAGTCCATATTTCCTCCACAGACCAGAAATCCCAGTCTCGGTTCGCCAAACACATCTATACTGTCATCCCTCTTCCAGTCAGGCTGCGGTATCATGCAGACCTTATATCCATGAGCCTCCAGGACTCTGCTTATGATGGCAGAACCAAATGAAGGATGGTCAACATACGCATCCCCCGTGACAAACACGAAGTCCGGCTGTTCCCATCCCCTCTTATTCATGTCTTCTCTATTTACAGGTAAAAAATCTTTCATAGTAAATTATTCTGTCCCTCTGCTGTATTCAGGAATATCCTCAGCCATACCTGCGCCAAGCACCACCGCCTCAAGAGCACGGTCACTTACATAGGTATCAATTCCGGTCTTTTCCTTTATGAGCTTGTCCATTCCATACATAAGACTTCCGCCACCGGTAAGAGTAATACCCGAAACCGAAATATCCGCAACCAGCTCCGGGGGGGCCACTTCCAGTATTCCGTGTATGGCATTAAGTATCTGCATGGTAGGCTCACTGAAGGCTTCTATGGTCTCATTTGCATTTATGGTAATCCCCTTAGGAAGCCCCCTTATAAGATCTCTTCCCTTAACTGTATACGTAAGTTCCTCAGGTCTTTCATAAACTGATCCTATAGCAATCTTGGCATTCTCTGCTGTCTGCTCACCTATAAGAAGATTATACTTCCTCCTTATATACTTTATCATGGCAGCATTATAATCGTCTCCGGCACATTTTATGGACTGGCTTTCCACTGTACCTCCCAGGGATACCACTGCAATATCCGTAGTACCTCCGCCGATATCGACCACCATACTTCCTCTGGCACTGTTTATATCAATTGATGTTCCTATAGCGGCTGCCAACGGCTCTTCCAGAACATAAACAGTCTTGGCTCCGGTTCTGTATACTGCGTCTTCAACAGCTCTTCTCTCTACCTCTGTTATCCCACTTGGCACACACACACACACCTTGGGTCTCCCTACGCTTATACGTTTCTCCATAGCCGTCTTGATAAATGCCTTTAACATCCTCTCTGTGATAGTAAGGTCGAACACAACGCCCTTCTTAAGCGGCCTCACAACCTCTATATTCTCAGGGGCCTTACCTATCATCTTCTTAGCCTTGGCTCCAATAGCCAGTATCTTCTTCGAATAAACATCATACGCTACTACGGAAGGCTGGTTTATGACAATTCCCCTTCCCCTCACATACACAAGTACATTTGATGTTCCTAAATCTATTCCTATATCCATGGTTGGCATGGTATCTTCTCCCTTTAACTAAAAATGGCATCTAGCCTATAATAATACAATTATAAGCATAGATGCCATTATTTTCAACAAATTATATCAATAAAATTTTTATTGGATATCTGCCTTTAAAAGCTTCTTTGAAAGCGGATCTCTGGCTTCTGCTCTTGCTATACCATCATCTACTGCCTTGAGAAGTCTGTCGATATTTCCTGTTTCCATAGACATAAGCAGGTTCTTAATAGTTCCACTCATGCCGCTCTCAGGCTTATATCCCTTCTCACTCATGTATCCCTTGGCAATATCAACCATGTTTGCTTCCTGAATCTGATCAAAGTAAACTCTGTTATTAAAGTGTCTTGCCTGACTCATATTATCTGCAAGCATATTTGAAAGAGCCACCTTCTCACCTGTAAGGATTATCTTAACATCACTCTTTTCAGGTGCGCATAACTCTATGATCTCCTTAAACTTATCAGGTCTTACAAGACCGGCATTCTCGATTATGAGACATCCGCCCTTAAGCTTATTCATAGCACCTGTAAGCTTATCCTTGCTTGCTGAGTTGATACCCTTCGCACTGATCTTAGCCTTTGCAGCATTCTTGCACCATCCAAGATCAAGATATGTTCTTGCAAAATCTTCTCCGATATTCGCAAGACCGAATCCGTGAAGACCAAGAACCACAAGATTCTTTGTTCTGTTTGAATCCATCTTTATTGTCTGGAGGATATTTACTATCTGTCCGCCTGCAGGGTTTACGCCGAGATACTTATACAGGTACTTGGCTTCCTTAGGAAGTGCCTTACGCTTCTCATCGATAGATGATGTATCCTGCTCTTCAACCTGTACTCCATCAGCAGCCTCTGCCTCCGACGCAAGCTTAGCAGCCTCTTCTTCCTTACCCTGTTCAAGAAGTTCAGCTTCCTTACGAGCCTCTTCTTCTCTCTTTATAGCTTTTTCAAGAACAGCCTTTGCTGCACTTGCTTTATTTCTGTGATCCTCAAGAGTATTCTTCACCTCTGTCTCAGCCTTTATGATAGTCTCAAGATCCTTGCTTCTCTTAGCCTCAACTGCCTCTTTCTCTTCCTTGGCGGTTTGCTTACGGGCAACAACCCTCTCTGCCTGCTCTGTTCTGAGATCAGATATCTTCTTCTTAAGTTCACTTTCCTTCTTATCTGCGTCGCTTAACAGCTTCTTGGCATCAGCCTCTGCCTTCGCCTTAGCATCGGCAGCTTCCTTGTCAGCCTTAAGTGCTGCAGTCTTAACCTTTGTAAGCTCTGCTGACTCTGCAGTAGCGTAGCTCTCTTCCTCCGAAGCAAGATACTCCTCTCGCTTCTTCTCACTTTCCTTCTTTTCTGCCTCAAGCTTATCCTTAGCTTCCTTGGCAACGGCCTCTGCATTCTTAAGCTCAACCTCTTCTGTAATTTTTGCTTCTTCAACGATCTGTTCGGCCTGCTCTTCAATATCCTGAGCCTTTGAAAGAAGATCCTCAGCCTCAACAAGAGACTTCTTGGCTGCGTCAAGGGCTTCCTGTGCCTCAGCTTTTGCCTTCTTAAAGGACTCAACATCCTTCTTAACCTCGGCGATTTCCTTGTCGGAAGCAGCCTTCTCATCACTGATCGTCTTGATCTCAGCCTTTGCCTTTTCGAGATCAGCAGTAACTGTCTTGATCTTAGCGTCTGCTGCTTCTTTCTTCTTGATGGCTTCATCAAGAAGCTTCTTGATCCTCTCTTCTTCCTTTTTAGCTGTCTCTAATGCCTTCTCGGCGTCTGTGCAGGCCTTAGCCGCTGCGGACTCCTTCTTATGAGCCTCACTTTCTCTGTTAAGGATACCCTTATGGCTGTTTGTGAGCTTATCAAGCTTCTTGCTTGACTCTGCTTCCATGTCAGAAGTATTCTTCAGATTATTTGAAGCTTCCTCTTCAGCCTTCTTGGAATCACTGAAGATAACGCCTGCCCGTTCCTTATCGCCCGCAGCTTCCTTCACTAATTTATCAGCGGATGCTTCTGCATCAGCCTTCTTCTTCTTGGCAGCCGCAATAGCACTATTTTTGGCATCCTCGATACTCTTGGCATCCGCCTCGAACTTCTTAACAGCCTCAGCGTAACCAGCTTCATACTTATCAATGTTTGCCTTCTTGTTATCCGCAAGCTTCTTTATAGCTTCATCAGCAGCAGTCTGAGCGTCGCTGATAATCTTATTCTTGATCTCCTCTGTGTTAATTCCGCTTAAGATCTTATCTGACTCTTCCTTGGCAGTCTTCTTGTTCTCGTCAATCTGCTTTTTAAGTGCCTCAACATCACTGTTAAGTTTAGCCTCTTCCTTCTCAAGAAGCTCTGAGTTTGCCTTGGCCTTAGCATCAGCGTCAGACTTGAGCTTAAGATCGTAATTTTCACGTTTCTTAGCATACTCTTCAATCTGCTTTGTAAGCTCTACCTCAGCCTTCTCAGCCTCATCTATAGTCTTCTTGGCTGTCTCGGCAACCTTCTTAGCTTCCTCAGCCCTGTTCTTTGCATTATCGATTGCCTGCTTCTTCTTGGCTTCCTTTTCAGCCTTAGCCTTTTCGGCAGCAATCTTCTTACGCTCTTCCTCGGCTTTCTTTCTCTTTGCTTCCTCTTCTGCCTTTCTCTTGGCCTCTTCTTCAGCTTTCTTCTTAGCTTCTTCCTCAGCCTTCTTCTTAGCTTCTTCCTCAGCCTTCTTCTTAGCCTCTTCCTCAGCTTTCTTTCTGGCAAGTTCTTCTTCACTTGTCTCATCAATGTTAGAAAGATTCTTTATGCCTGCTCCAAGGAAATCTTCATCTTCGTCATCATCAATGTCATACATTGAATTGACATCACTTCCTGCTGCTACATCTCTGTCCGGAAGAATACTGAACAGATCTCCGTTTGCATCATTACCCTTTGGAGTCTTAACCTCTTTAACCTTGACATTCTTACCTGCAACCCACTCTGTATCATCGTCAGCAATAACTGCCTCTGTGTCCTCTGAAAAGGTTTCTTTCTCAGCCTTCATGTCAGACTTAACGCCACCGGATACAGACTTATTCTTCTTGGATTTACCAGCTTTATCTTCAGTTTTCTTGACATCTGTATCTATTCCAAGAGACGGCTTGTTCTTTGACTTCTCTTCCTTATCACCGAGACCTCCAAGACTTCCGCCTAAGCCGCTGCCAAGACCTCCGGAGCTGCCAAGCCCACTGCCAAGACCTCCGGAGCTGCCAAGCCCACCACCAAGTGTAGGTGCATCATCATCATCATCACCGGCAATACCCCCGAGATTAAGACTAAGGCTCGGACCGCCCAGACCCCCACCAAGTCCGCCAAGGCCACCAAGGCCTCCGCCTGGCTTCTCTTCACTCTTTTCTTTGACACCTTTCTCATCGGCCTTCGGTTGTAGTATAGCAGCCTCCTCAGCCTCTTTCTCTGCTTTTTCTTTAGCAAAAATCTCGTCCGGGTCAAGTCCCATGGCTTCAAGTTTCTTACGCCGTTTCTTCTCCTCGATACGAGCTAACTCTTCAGCAGATAATGTCTTGTATTGGCTCTTTTTGCCACCGTCGTCGACTTTTTTCTTTCCCCCATTTTTAAGTGCCTCTTCTTCTTCAAGGCGCTTCTGTTTTACGGCTTCAGCAGCTCTTTCTTTTTCAAGCTGGGCTTTAATTGCAGCAATCATTGCCTCCGTTTGATCCATAGCCAATTTGTTCGCCTCCTTCCATTAATACATTCAAGTCAAGTATGCAGAATTATATTTAATAATCATCTTAATTTGAATCTTGAATTATCTTCCTTTGTTTTTTTATCTTGTTTTTGATTAATACTGGCATCCATCCTCTTTACTGCCTCATGATCTTCTTCGAACTGTTCCTTGGTAAAATAATCCGAACCGGAATAATACTTGGTTCCCAATTCGATTCCAAGCCGTGCAAGCAGCTCATCAGTCTCTTTAAGAAGTGCCTCCTCCTTTGCAAGATGTTCATCTATTTTCTCCTGATTTTCAAGTTTGATGTCATCAGGATTAAATACTTTGTTGCCGCCATTCTTATCATCACTGTTATACTCAGGGAACAGTTCTGATCTGAATATCGGAAATTCATAGCCTTCGTCACCTACAAGTTTATCTGACTGGAAACCATATTTTACCGGTTCCGGTTCTTCTTCCTCTACCGGCTGCGCTTCTTCTGCCCTTGCAGTATCTTCATACTCCTTGACTATCTTCTCATTCTCTCTGGAGATCATTTCAATCTCCCTTAACATCTGATCCAGTTCATCAGGAGTTGTTATCTCCTCCGGCTCAGCCTCAGGTGCAGCTTCTGCTACCGTCTCCGGTTCAATATCACCTTCCGCCTCTGTCACCATCTCCGGTTCAACTTCAGTTGTCGTTTCAGCTTCAACAGCTTCTTCTGTTTCAGCTTCTGTCATTTCTATCGTTTCGATCTCTGTTGTTTCAACCGGCTTGACTTCAGTCTCCTCTGTTACTTCTTCTGTTTTGCCCTCTGTTGTAGCCTCCTCAGCTTCTGTTTCAACCACAGACTCAAAAGTTTCTGTTCCCGGTTCAGTCTCAACTATCGGAGTGTTTTCCCGGTCAGTTTCAGCTTCCACTATCACCTCTGTTTCAAGCTGTTCCGACTGCTTGCTTTCTTCAGACTCCGTTTTCTCTTCATCAACCTCAAGCCCGGAAGTCTCAGGTTCAGAAATTTCAAGTTCAGAAGTCTCAGGTTCAGAAGTTTCTTCGACTATGTCTACCGAAACCTCACTGACATCTGTGAGTGTATCCATGAGATCTACAAGCTTTACATCCTCTGATTTTGAAAGATCTTCAATCTCTACTTCTTCCATAGAGTCAGTAATCTGCGAATGATCTATTGTGACCATGTCATCTTCATCTGCATTCTCTGCAAATGAAACTTCTTCGTCTTCATCGACACTTATGAAATCAAATTTCTCCGTCTCATCATCAGAGTCATTATTCTTATTATTTGTTTCCGTGTTTTCTTTACTGTCTATATTATCTTTATCCGTTACAGTCTCTGAATCGATCCTTCCTTCAACATCAGCAGTGTGTGTCTCACTGCCCTCCGCTGTAGCTTCAACACCGTAAAGTTCTGTATTATCTGTTACATATTCAGGAGATACAGCCTTACTGTCAGAGCTGTCATCCGAAGCATTCGCCTTGTAGCTCATACTATCTTCTGTAAGCTCCATGTTTGATATCATGGAATCTCTATCCTTATCAAGTCCCATATCTGAGCTTACACGCTCATCTCGCTTACGCTTTCTCTCCATTTCCTGCTGTTCAACTTCCCGTACAACATCATTATATGCAAGAGAATCTCTGTCTCCATTGATTTCGCTTTCTATAATGCTGTTTATCTGATCAAGATCGGTTTCATCAAACATCGGATCAAAATCATCTGATGTATAATCATCACCGGACATAGTTGTTATCTTAATATCACTTATATCCGGCTTTATCTTTACGCTCTCAAGAACTATAGACTTGCGTATCGGAGCTGCCGCCACCCTATCAGCCTCAGATGCACCAACTTCAGTGTCTTCATCAATGTCAGCGCCCTTTGCTTCAGCCTGCACTGTATCCGTGTTTTTCTCACTGATAGCGTCCTGTTCTTCCGTCTGTGCTGTATCGGTATTTTCTTCACTGCTGTCAACAGCCTGAGCTTCAGCCTTCTGAATCTCAACAGGCTGTTCTGTTTCATCCGAATCAGTCTTATCAGTTTCCGCAGCCTCGCCTGTTTCTCCGGACTCACCCACCTCTGAAACCTTAGGTTCTTCCGATGTCTCAATCTCCTTCGGATCTTCAGCTTTTTCTGCGACCTCAGCCTCCGTAATCTGCGGTGTTTCAGGTTTCTCCACAGTCTTTCCGGTATCTTCGCCAGCCTCGTTATTCTCTGTCTGAGCTGCTTCCTCATCCATTATTTTATTAAGAAGTGTGGTGTTATCATCATTGCTCTCCTTTATTCCTGCAAGAGCCTCCATGATCTCTTCCTCTTCCTGCTTCGACATTCTCCGCTTAAAAAAGCCCCTCTTCTCATGCTTCTCGGATGCAGTCTCTGAATTCTCCCCCTCTGTATTCTGAACATTACTTTCAGCCTCTGCCTTGGCAAGCTTCTTCTTTTCTTTCTTTTCTTCTCTTTTAGCCTTATTTCTTGCAAGGGTCTGTTTTATCTTCATTGTGCCTGAAACAGGCTCATCATTTTCAACCATAAGAGTTATGGTAGGAGCTGTAGGATTAAGTCTGTAGTCATCCGCCTCAAGAGCCTTCTCTTCCATCTTTCTTGTATCAGCATCCTCAGCAGCGTCATCGGCGGTCTCGTTTTCAGGGAAGCAATACAATTTTTTTTCTGGATCGGCAGTTCCTGCCAAGAGCTCATTTACATCATCTATGTAGATGGACTTCTTGTACGTAGCCTTAAACACTTCTCCCTCGTACTTAAGTTTTTCTTGCTCCTTCAAGGCAGCAAGAATGAGCAGATGCTCGTATTCCCACCGCTCTGCCTTTTCCTTATCATTTGCCGCTGCCAGCATGGCACGAAGCTCAGACACCGGCTTCCTGTCCGCCTTGGCAAACAGATACTCCAAACGTATCTCTCCGGCATCCTCTCTACCTTCAAGATTAAACTTGTACACTTCATAATACTTATCTGCCAGCGTTCTGAGACCCATGGTCAGATACAACTGTATCAGAGAAAATATGATCTTATTTCCTGCAGGTGCCATGGAGTGTGCTCTTACCAGAGCCGCCCTTGCTTCATGGTACTTATGGTTCTCGTAGTAGACCTCTCCGCATACCCTTATAAACTGCGGGCTTAGCGACTTGGACAGATCTTGATTCTCAAGTATATCTAATGCAAGACCATACTCTCCGTTTTCAGCAAGTTCCTTTATTTTATTTACGCTGGACATACTAATTCCTGTAGCCACTTTTGATTGCTCCTATGTATTTATAATCACCCTGAAATTTTATCATAAAAAGCGTTTCTTTACAACCTTTTGATAGTAGGGTGTCATTAAAAGTCCAAGGACTATTCCAAATACCAGTCCCACGATATGTGCGGCATTATCTATGCCATCCGACACATATCCATTTGCAATGGTAAGAAAACAAAGCATAAGAAGGTTTCTTAAGGATATATCTCCCACACGTCCCTTGTTAAAAGATGCCATTACTATGAGCAATCCCATAAGTCCAAACAACGCTCCCGATGCTCCACCCGCATAATCATATGGGTGCCCCAGATAACATGCTGCAAGGGAACCTATGGACGCCACCATCCCTGTAACTATATAGCATATTGGATATATCACCTTTCCAAGCAAATGCTCTACCCTTGCTCCCAACGCTTCAAGTATGATCATGTTGCTTACCAGATGTTCAATACCAAAATGAACAAACATGGCAGTAAACAAACGATAATACTGATGACCTTCAATGACAGCTGAAGGATTTATTGCAAGATAGTAATTGAGTCTGAAATTATATTTTCTTGTAAGTATGCTGTCCAGAAAAAATATAATAACATTTATGGCAAGCAATATAGGAGTAACAACTCCGAATATCCTGAGAAGTCTGTTGCTGTCCTTCTTTTTTTCAATCTTTATCTCATGATCGAGTATATCTGCAAGGTCATCAAAATCACCTATCTGATTCTCAAAGACATAAAACTTTCCATAATCCTCAGTGAACAGCCACAGGTTATCCATGACCTCTATCATATGATTTATCCGGTCATCGAAAACACCGTCCGGCATTAACAATATGTTCAACAGCCTTATGTCCTTGTCTGTGTCCTGGGAAATGTCACTTATTATCTTATTGTTAAATCTCTTCAGATCGTCCGCATCAAGATTATGACCGCTACCTATGACAACAACGTATATGGTACCGCCTTCGGCTCGGCCATATACGTTGTTAGTGTCAGGGTTTAGCTTTACATATCCCTTTTCTTTAAGCTTGTTTACGATCTGCAACATATATTGCTGCATACTCTACTATCTACAGGCCAAGGAACAGATTCTCAATCTTCTCGATAACCGTATCCTTAGCGTTTCCTCTCTTTCGCTCGTACTGGCTTCCTGATTCCATGATCTCCAATAACTGTATTCTTATGCTTGCGTCAAGACTTGGCAGATATTTCTTAAGCACATCCTTAAGCTCAACCACGTACTCCTTGGTCTGCATTTCTGCAAGCATTGGCTCATAATCAAATGTAACAGTGCTCTTAAGATCTTCCTGCTTTCTTCCGCATATTACACATTCCTCTGCACCGCCTTCATTCACATGTCCGCAGTTACATGTCCATACAAGTCCGTCTGACTTGTAATTTGCAACAGCGTCAAGACCCCTCTTATTCTTCAGGGCATTGAACTTAACAGGGCTTAGGTTTATATCAATAGGATCATCTCCGCATGCATATACACCTCTTGACGTTACATACTTCTTTATATAAACCTTTGAGCTTGAAATAAGCTTTATGTACTTATCAGGAAGCTTACAATCTGCATAATCTGACTTTAAAAGCGACAGATTGATCTGACTGTCAAATACGAAATCAACACCTGTAAGTGTTGTTATATCTCCGTATATATTAACGAACTCTATATCTGCCTTGATCGCCTTGATATCCTCACGGCTGTAATTGTTAAACCAGGCAGCAATCTTTGTTCCTTCCCCCTCTGATGCAAGTATTACCTTGACTGCTCTTGGAACTGCCTTGTTATAGTAGTTCATTACATACAGCTCATTTCTTACAAAATTAGCCTTCTGAAACTCAGATACATACTCCTTGTTCACCTTAACGAGTGTACCACTGGCAACAACTGCCGATACATTACTTGAGTAGTCAACAACATTGATATTAAATCCAATAACTCCATTGTATGCTGTCTCACCGACCATCTCCTTAAATGCAACGATTGCATCATTCATAGCTCCGTCAAGCTTCGCCTGATAAACGCTGCTTCTGTCTGTTGCAATATCTGCGATTGACGAGCCAATTTCCTTAACAAAATTTGAGCTTAATATTATCTGTGTAAACTTATACGGACCATACTCCACGATCTCATAACCCTCAAATCCTGTTCCGGATGTAATCTTAATTTCCTCCATATCTACTCCTCCAAAAAAACATGCAAAATTTTCCGCCAGTCCCTGCCTGGCAGATTATTTAATGGGATGTACGCATCCCGATGTAACCAATATAAAAATTGTATCACATGGAATTAAAATATACAAATAAAAATTGTTAAAAACATCAAAAAACCAAAGTAGTTTTTGTCTATTATCACAAGTTTTCAGGATCGTTGTTTACATAAGTACAGAATTTGAACCTGTGCCCCTTCTCCTCATATTCCTCTGACTCATCCACCGTCTTCCATCTATCCATATCATCAAGCACAGGCAGATATGCATCTGCAATAAACTCTTCATCTATCTTTGTTATTATCGCTCCGTCACAATATTGCAAAAGCTGTTCATAAACAGATGCTCCCCCTATGACAAATACCTTATCGCTCTCCTGTCCGGCCAGAGCTTCCTTAAGCTCTTCAATAGAATGTACAACCATTGCTCCCTCTATATCAAGCTCCTTATTTCTACTTAAAACTATATTCTTCCTTCCCGGAAGAGGTCTCGCCCCCGGAAATCCCTCTATAGTCTTTCTTCCAAGTATGACCGTGCCGCCCATTGTAAGAGTTTTAAAATTTTTGAGGTCAGAAGATATCCTTGTAAGAAGCTCTCCTTTATATCCTATACCCCAGTTTCTGTCTACTGCTGCTATCATCTTCATGGCAAATATCCCTCTCCATTTCTGTATCTATACTATATTGCTATAGGTATGTTCTTAACCTGCGGGCCAGTAACATAGTCCTCTATAGTGAAATCATCCAGTGTGAAATCATAGAAGTTCTTAACATCCGGATTCATACTGAATTTAGGTGCCGGATATGTCGGTCTGCTTATAAGCTCCTTAACAATAGGTATATGTCTGTCATATATATGTGCGTCCGCGATAACATGCACAAGCTCTCCTGCCTTGAAGCCTGACACCTGGGCTATCATATGGAGCAATGCCGCATACTGGACAACGTTCCAGTTATTTGCAGCCAGAACATCCTGTGAACGCTGGTTAAGGATCGCATTAAGCCTGTCTCCCGTAACATTAAAGGTCATGCTGTAGGCACATGGATAAAGGTTCATCTCAGACAGGTCAGCATGAACATAGATATTGGTCATCATTCTTCTGCTGTATGGATTCGTCTTAAGATCATATAAAAGTCTGTCTACCTGATCCATCATTCCCTCTTTATACTTGTGCTTCACGCCAAGCTGGTATCCGTATGCCTTTCCTATGGAACCGTCCTTATCAGCCCAGCTATCCCATATATGGCTCTTAAGATCATTGACATTATTGGATTTCTTCTGCCAGATCCACAATATCTCATCTATGGCAGACTTTATATAAGTCTTTCTGAGAGTTATGGCTGGAAATTCCTTTGAAAGATCATACCTGTTCACCACGCCGAATTTCTTTATGGTGTAGGCATATTCTCCATCCTCCCATTTGGGTCTGACTTTTTCCCCCTCGGTACTGTATCCGTTTTCTATTATATCCTTGCACATGTTGATAAATAATTCATCAGCTCTGCTCATACTGTTTCTCCTCCGTATACTTTATAAACACTTCCTCTATTCTACATTATTCCCGGCAAAAAAAGAAGAACAAATATTATTTGACATATTCCCGCTGCAAATATACCAATTATACCCATAAACCATACCAGTTATACCCATACAGGCAAATTCCGCATATTTCGTTATATACTACATTCACATGAACCACATAAGCTTATTTGTTTCACTATCTAAAAGGGCGGTGTATATCAGCCCCTAATATGCAAGGAGAAATAAAATGTCCAAAAAAAACACAAACAGCAACAACACAAACACATCACCTGCTGCCACAGCCGGGAACAAAGACATGTTCTGTAAACTTCTCCGTCACTACAGGCAGAAGAAGAATTTAAGTCAACGGGAACTGGGTCTTATGCTGGGTTTATCAAGAAGTGGCTATGCCAATTATGAAAATGGAGCCTGCCTTCCCTGTATAGACCAGATAAATCTTCTATCCGAAATACTCGATTATGATTTTTTATTTGCATTTACCAGGGCAAATGCCAGCATTGCAAGTTATGAGAGAAAAAAAGAACCTGCGATGCTTGTATGCGACAACGCAGGAAATTATCATTACGATTCACGATTCCCGGGAGAAGCTGAAGATCTACAACCCATCGAGACCATAAAACCCGATCCGGATCAGGTTGAATTGCTTAGGCTCTACAATGACATAACAGACTGGGACAAACGCCTCATAAAAGAATATATGAAATTGAAAAGGAGTACATACAATGAACAACACATGCACATTTATGAAAAACCTGCGGGTGCTGAATAACCTCACCCAGGAGGAACTGTCACAGCGCATAGGCATAACAGCCTCTGCCTACTCGCACTTTGAAACCGGTATTCGCCAGCCGGATATTAACACTCTTGTTAAGCTCTGCTGTTTCTACAAGATAAATATCATGCATTTAATATATCTGGTCTGTATGGATATGTGCCCCACAGAGGATCAAGCCCCCGGAATGTTCCAGATATTCACCTACGGAAGCCTCTGTTCCTCAGATGAGAATACTCTTATCACAAAATTCCGACGGCTTGATCCTGATGATAAGCAAAACGCCCTGCTTTTCATTACCGCTGCCGAGATCACTGAAAATGAGAATCATTAAGTACCCGCCTGTTGATCTCATTTAACACTTTCTTCTTGTCACCGCTCCACAGCGGAGCAACAAGGAGACTCTTAGGGCCATCCCCTGTGAGCCTGTGTACCACCATACCCGTCGGTATGACTTCTATGCAGGCTCTCAGGATATCTATATACTGATCCAGTGTCAGCACTTCAAAGTTTCCTTTCTCATACATTTCACACAAGGCTGTATTCCTAAGCACATGAAGGAGCTGGAACTTTATACCTTGTACACCCGAATTTCCTATATACTCTGCAGTCGCAACCATATCCTCCTTTGTTTCGTAGGGAAGTCCTATTATCATATGGGTTATTATATGGACGTCTATAGTCTTTAGCAGAGAAACCGCGGCGTCATATTCAGAAAGCTCATAGCACCTGTTTATAAGCCTTGCGGTATCCTCATGTATAGTCTGAAGTCCCAGTTCCACCCATACAGGCTTTATACGGCATAACTCATCAAGAGCAGCCACAACTCTTTCATTAATGCAGTCAGGTCTTGTGGCTATGGACAGCCCACATATACTGTCATTTTCTATAGCCTCCATAAACTTGGCACGTAGCACGTCAATATCTCCGTAGGTATTGGTAAACGACTGGAAGTATCCGATATAATGATCTCCCTTAAACTTCCCATTTACCCTTTCCTTTGCCTTTTCTATCTGTTCAGTTATACTTAAATTTCTTTTCTGGGAAAAATCTCCGGAGCCTGATTCACTACAGAAAATGCAGCCTGCATATCCTCTGGTTCCATCCCTGTTAGGACATGTGCAGCCTGCATTTAATGATATCTTGTATACCTTCTCCGAGAATACATCCCGCATATACTGGTTTGCTGTATATATCTTCATATTCACCCGGTGTTTATCTGTTATTTATATGCGCTAAAGCTTCTCCATGGCACGTATCAGCTCAGGCACAACCTGTTTCTTTCTGGATACCAGACCTTCCACATATGCGTAGTTATCATCAAAAGACTTGCCAAATGCCACCTGGCAAAGCTGCTTGGCGATACTGCCCTTACACAGTATTCCTGAACCTTCATCCAGTATATCTGTCATAATGAACAGACATATATCGCAATCGGCAAATTCCGTATCCTTCATATACTTCTTCATCTTGGCTGTTATACCGCTAAGTTCATCCTTGCTTATGGATGTTATCTGTCCTATACCTACAACTTTATCTCCAACATCAAACTTCTTATAATCCTGATGGAGTATCTCTTCAGTGGTCTTTCCCGTAAGATTACTTCCGGCTGTGAACATGGACATGGCAAGTTCCTTGAGATCTACCTCAGCTATACCTGCCAGTTCCTTGGCATACAGTTCATCAACCGGTGTACAGGTAGGTGACTTAAACATAAGCGTATCTGAAAGTATGGCGGCACACATAAGTCCTGCCGTAGCCCTGTCAGGGAAAATATTCTGCTCCTTATACATCATATATATAATGGTAGCTGTACAGCCAAGAGGCAGATTTCTGAAATAAACCGGAGCCACAGTTTCAACGCTGCCTATCCTGTGGTGGTCTATTATCTCAAGAATCTCAGCCTTGTCTATATTATCTACCGACTGGCTTCTCTCATTATGATCCACAAGTATAATCTGTTTTTTTCTGGAATTAATAAAGTTTCTTCGTGATACAAGACCCTTGTACATTCCGTACTTGTTCACCACAGGGAAATATCTGTATCTGGTCTTAGACATAACCCCCTTAAGGGTCTCTATGGTGTCCTCTTCCCTGAAGGTGTATATATTGTCCTTTATCATAAAATGCTTTATAGGCATACTCTGACCTATAAGTCTCGCAACGGTGTAAGTGTCATACCTGCTTATGATCACAGTACATCCTGCTGCCTTTGCCTCCTCAAGCACCTTATCTGACACACAGTCAACAAGACATACAATAAGCATGCCTGCACCATTTTCAATAGCTGTATGCTGAGGTTTCTCCCTGTCTCCAAGAATTATTATATCATGGGGCTTTATATATTGCTTCATAACGTCCACATGAGCAGCGCCTATCATGACCTTACCGGATGGAACCACTGCATTTTCATCCCCAACCAGTATCTCACCATGTATGGTATCTATAACATCCTTACAGGTGGTCCCTGCCCTATAGAGTACATCAGAATCATTTGTAAGAAAATATGCCTCTGCTATATCACCTACGGTAACAAGTCCCTTAATCTTTCCGTCATCTACTACAGGAAGTGTCGTGGCGTCATTTTCCTGCATAAGTTCAAACGCTTTCTTTAAGGTAATATCTCCCGACACTCCATCCACCAGTCTATAGGTTATGTCCTTAACCTGAGAATCAACGTCTGAAAGCAGTTCCGGTGTCTTAACTCCAAATCTCTTAAGTACATATTCTGTCTCTTTATTCAATTTTCCTGCCCGCTTAGGGAAATACTTATTCTCAGTCAAGTTCTTAAGGTTTGCATAGGCAATGGCAGAACATATGGAATCCGTATCAGGATTCTTATGTCCTATTATAAATACCTCATCAGCCGGTGTATTATGCATATACTATACCAAATACAGGCGTGATATATATCACGCCTGCTATCCTTCTTTTAAATTTTAAGCGTAACATCTTCTTATATTGTGTTTCTTAATAAGAAGATTATACTACTATATTTCACTGATATCTACAAGTGAAAGTTTTCTGTCAGCAGATGTCTCAAGACTTGTTAAGAGTGCGTCTGCTGTGTCAAGGCTTGTAAGACATGTAACTCCTGTCTCTACTGCATGACGTCTTATTATAAATCCATCCTTGCTCTTCTCAATACCCTGTGAAGGAGTATCTATGATCAGATCTATCTCATGGCTCAAGATAAGATCAAGAAGGTTAGGTGACGGCTCCTCTACCTTGTTTATAAGCTTGGCAGGCACACCATTTTCATTGAGTACTCTGCAGGTGCTTCTTGTGGAATATATCTCGTAACCGATATTTACAAATCTTCTTCCGATATCTATTGCATCCATCTTATCGGAATCCTTTACTGTAAGTATCATCTTCTTGGTCTTAGGAAGATTTACACCGGCTCCAAGGAATGCCTTATACAGTGCTTCATTGTAATCCTTTGAAATACCAAGACATTCGCCTGTTGACTTCATCTCAGGTCCAAGGCTTATCTCAGCACCTCTGATCTTCTCAAATGAGAATACAGGCTTCTTGATGGCAAAATACTCTGATTCAGGCTGGAGTCCCGGCTCATACTCCATATCCTTTATCTTCTCACCAAGGATAACCCTTGTGGCAAGATCTACGATAGGTATTCCTGTAACCTTGCTTATATATGGAACTGTACGGCTTGAACGTGGATTTACCTCTATAACATATACCTCATCATTAAGAGCAATAAACTGTATGTTTATAAGTCCTATAACGTGAAGGCTGTTGGCAAGCTTCTTGGTGTAATCAACTATTATCCTCTTTACCTTTGGCGAAAGGGTCTGGGCAGGATATACGGATATACTGTCACCTGAATGTATTCCGGCTCTCTCTACATGCTCCATGATACCAGGGATAAGAATATCCTCTCCATCACATACAGCGTCAACCTCAACCTCCTTACCCATAAGGTACTTATCCACAAGAATAGGATGCTCCTGGGTATATCTGTTGATGATATCCATGAACTCTATTATATCCTTATCTGATATGGCAATCTGCATACCCTGACCACCAAGAACATATGAAGGTCTTACAAGAACAGGATATCCAAGGCTGTTAGCTGCCTCAAGAGCCTCATCCCTTGTAAATACTGTATGTCCTGCAGGTCTTGGGATACAGCACTTCTCAAGGATCTCATCAAAGAGCTCTCTGTCCTCTGCTGCGTCAACATTCTCTGCGCTTGTTCCAAGGATCTTAACTCCCATCTCCATGAGTGCTTCAGTAAGCTTGATGGCTGTCTGTCCTCCAAACTGCACTACCGCACCGTCCGGCTTCTCAAGATTTACGATTGCTTCAACATCCTCTGCTGTAAGAGGCTCGAAGTAAAGCTTATCTGCTATATCAAAGTCTGTACTTACAGTCTCAGGGTTGTTATTTACAATAATGGTCTCGTAACCCTTTCTTGCAAATGCCCATGTGCTGTGTACTGAACAGTAATCGAACTCGATACCCTGACCTATTCTGATAGGACCTGAACCAAGTATCATTACCTTCTTTCTGCTGTTGTCCTCCACAACCTCATTCTCACCATCAAAGCATGAATAATAGTAAGGTGTAGCTGCGTCAAACTCTGCGGCACAGGTATCAACCATCTTGAATGAAGCTGTGATACCATAATCATATCTCATCTTTCTGATCTCTTTTTCTGTCTTTCCTACAAGACGGGCAATAACCTTATCAGGAAACTCAACTCTCTTGATCTCCTTCATGAGCTCACAGGAGATATCTCCCTTAGACTGTATGATCTGTCTTTCCTTTCTTACAAGGTTATGGATCTTATCGATGAACCACCTGTCTATCTTGGTGATATTGTATATCTCATCATATGAAATGCCTCTTCTTATGGCCTCGGCAATAACATATATTCTTCTGTCATCTACTCTGTGGAGAAGCTCAATAACCTCTTCATCAGTCATATCCTTATATCTGCTCGACCAAAGACTGTCTACATGCTGCTCAAGTGAACGAAGAGCCTTCATAAGGGCACCCTCAAAGTTTGTACAGATACTCATAACCTCACCGGTAGCCTTCATCTGTGTGGTAAGATCATGGTCTGCCTTTATGAACTTATCAAACGGAAGTCTAGGTATCTTGACAACAACATAATCTAGAGCAGGCTCAAAGCTGGCATATGTCTTCTTGGTAATGGCATTTGGTATCTCATCCAGATTGTAGCCAAGAGCGATCTTGGCTGAAACCTTTGCTATAGGATAACCTGTAGCCTTTGACGCCAGTGCTGATGAACGGCTTACTCGAGGATTTACCTCTATAACGCAGTATTCAAATGATGTTGGGTGAAGTGCGAACTGTACGTTACATCCACCTGTTATCTTGAGTTCTGATATGATATTAAGTGCTGCACTACGGAGCATCTGGTATTCCTTGTCTGCAAGAGTCTGAGATGGAGCAACTACTATTGAGTCACCCGTATGGACTCCCACAGGATCAAGATTTTCCATGTTACATACGGTGATACATGTGCCGTTAGCGTCACGCATTACCTCGTACTCTATCTCTTTCCAGCCTGCGATACATCTCTCTACAAGAACCTGTCCAACTCGTGAAAGTCTGAGGCCGTTCATAAGTATCTCTACAAATTCTTCCTCGTTGTTGGCGATACCGCCGCCACTTCCTCCAAGGGTGTACGCAGGACGGAGAACAACCGGATACCCGATCTTCTTTACAAATTCAAGACCATCATGAACTGTTGTTACAACCTCTGATGGGGCAACAGGCTCATGGATCTTCTCCATGGTCTTCTTGAACTCAAGTCTGTCCTCTGCCTTCTTAATAGTCTGGGCCGATGTACCTATAAGTCTTACATCCTGCTCCCTTAAGAAGCCGCTCTCCTCAAGCTCCATTGCAATATTAAGCGCTGCCTGCCCTCCAAGGGTAGGAAGAAGACTGTCAGGCTTCTCTTTCTCTATAACCGCCTTTACAACATCGGCAGTAAGGGGCTCTATATACACCTTATCGGCAATATCCTTATCTGTCATGATAGTTGCCGGATTTGAATTTATAAGTACAACGCATATACCCTCTTCCTTAAGGGATCTGCACGCCTGGGTTCCGGCATAGTCAAACTCTGCTGCCTGTCCGATTACAATAGGACCTGAACCTATAACTACAACCTTTTTGATATTTGCATTCTTTGGCATTACTTAGACACCTCCATCATGTTCATAAATGTATCAAACAGATAACCGGAATCAAGAGGACCTGCACAGGCCTCAGGATGGAACTGGACTGTCTGTGCATTCTTTCCAAGATAATGTACACCCTCAACGGTTCCATCATTTACATTTACAAAGCTTACCTCAGCTATCTTTCTGTCAAGAGTCTCCTCCTTAACCATGTATCCGTGATTCTGGGTAGTAATATAAACCTTTCCTGTCTTAAGATCTCTTACAGGATGATTTGCACCTCTGTGTCCGTATTTCATTTTCTCTGTGTCCGCACCATTGGCAAGAGCCATTAACTGATGTCCAAGACAAATTGCAAATATTGGAATATCTGTTTGGAATAATTTCTTGATCTCATTGATTGTTACCTGACATGATTTAGGATCGCCAGGGCCATTAGTTAACATAATTCCGTCAGGATTGTCTGCGATGATCTCCTCAGCCGGTGTTTCAGCCGGATATACTGTAACCTGGCAGTCTCTTTCAAGTAAAGATTTGACTATATTGTTTTTAACACCAAGGTCAATAACTGCTACCTTATAACCTGTTCCGGGATAGAACTCCTTCTCCTTGCATGTTACCTCAAGAACAACATGCCCCATCTCCCATGCCTTGATCCTGCTTATGCATGTATCAAGATCATATGCCTCATCAGTAGTTATCATGCCCTTCATGGTACCCTTATTTCTAAGGATCTTTGTAAGAGCACGGGTATCAATTCCCTCAATGCCCGTAATTCTATTATCTACAAGGAATCTGTTGATGTCTTCATTGCTTCTGAAGTTACTAGGATACTTACACAGCTCTCTTACAATAAATCCTGACTGCCATGGCTTTGTCGCCTCCATATCATCATAACATATTCCATAATTACCAATAAGGGGATATGTCATACAAACCGACTGACCTGCATAAGAGGGATCTGTAAGAATTTCAAGATAGCCGGTCATTGAAGTATTGAATACTATCTCACTGATTATCTCTTCGGTAGAACCAATGCTGCTACCTTCAAATACATGTCCATCCTCCAGTATTAAAAAAGCCTTCATAATACACGTTTTCCTTTCTTTTTTCTATTTTTGCTCAAAAAAAAAGAGTGAACAAAGGGATTTTCTGGAGATCCTTAACTTTCTTCATTGCCTCTTTTTTTCTAATTTAATCAATATTAACACAATCATTTTACTAATACAACATTTTTTTCGTCAGTTTCTTTTTGAATTTGCTTTAGAAAACTCACAGCCGCAGAAATTCTGCCTGTACAGTCCGTATTCATGGGACAATTCTATGGAATGTTTGTATCCGTTCTTCTTTTTGAAGTCACTGTACAGATATGGTATTTTGTATTCCTGTTCCAGCTCTCTTCCTATCTCATTAAGCCATGCCGAGTTTTTATGGGGACTTATGGACAGGGTTGTGGTGAAATAATCGTATCCGTGGCTTACTGCATAAGCGGCAGACTTGTCAAGTCTTAATCTGTAGCACTTATAACACCTGCTGCCTCCCTCAGGCACCTCCTCAAGACCTTTGCTCATTTCTAAGAACTTCTCGCTCTCATGCTCCTCAAGAAATGTACCTACTTCATCATGGTACACATTGTCCACAAATCTCACCAGTTCTCCCCAGCGTTTCATATATTCCTCATACTCTGTGATATTTGGATTGTAAAAATATGCCGTAATATGAAAATATTCACTTAGCACAGACAGGCAGTGGCTGCTGCAGGGAGCACAGCAACAGTGTAACAGAAGTCTTGGTTTTGTTCCTTCCGGTATATTTTTTATCTGCAACTCCATAATTTTATTGTAATTTGCATCTTTTTGAATATATTTACCAATTTCAAGCATGTTTTTTTCTCTTTTCGATAATTATTTTTTTTAATTTTTTTGGAGCTTTTTCGCTTTTTGTGCATATTTTATAATTGACATTGTAATTTATTTACAATATACTAAGGGTAGTTATTAAAGCATGTGTCTATACGATTCGGAGGTGTTAGCCATGACAGTACAACAAGCTGTAAAAAAGTATAAGCTCGAGCCATTAAGCATTTCTATGGCAAAGCAGAAAGCTAAGGAGCTTAACGTCGATGACGTTTTGTACATGAATGTGCAGAAGAACAAGTATGCGTATATCGTAAAGGACGGAAGCAGAGGCATTATGCTATATTCTGACGAAAGAAGCCTTTACACCAAGCTATACAAGGGACTCAAGGTTACTCCGCTGGAGCCTTGATCTACCGTATATCTACATCAGCTGTTCTACATTCACACATACATAGTACACATTATGGGAGTCTCCCCTTTCATTCATCTGAAAGAGATTCTACTATATCAAAATGGGAAGATGTTTCAAGTCTGATCCCCCATCAGACCCGAAGCAATCTTCCCTTTTTATTTTTCTCTTCTACTTTTTCAGCTTTCCTCTGAAGAATGAGCCTATATGTTCCATAACTCTGTCATTTGTCTCTATAAGGACTTCCTCCGGCTTACCATTTACATTAAGGATAAACGCATATACATTATCCCCTGCTTCATCCATCACGAACACATGGCTTCTTATATCAGGATTTGCCTGATGTTCATTGTCTCTGTATACGGAATCTGCCTTTGTGATGATCTTCACATCCTTACCTGTAAATGAATAAACTTTCTTTCTTGATGACTTGGCAACTATCCTTGAAATATCCACATCATCATTTGTCATTATATATTCATATTCAACATCTCTCTTTGACATTGCCAGGACAATAACAGCAATTCCGATCAGCAGAAAGGAGAAGCCTATACCGCCGGTTGCAAATACCAGTCCCATTCCTATAAGTGATATGATCACTCCGATCACCGTTGCCAATATCACCCCTGCAGGTGTCTTTCCTTTAACTATATGCTCCACATAACCATTTTCATTAAACATTTCTTTCCTCTTTTCCGTTTTTTACTTCCTCTGAACCATCAGAACCATTTATACGATCTCATTTATGAGCATGTTGTCAGCCATTATCTTTTCCTTGAAATCATCATTGATAATATTGAACATTATGCCCTTTCCCGGTCTTAATATAAGGTCTTCGTCCGATATACTCCTTCCGAACAATTCTATCTCATCTGCCGGATTGCTAAGGGTATGGATCATGTATCCGAGGGACTCCAGATCCTTTTCTGTAGTGATATACTGTATTATCTCCTCTCCTTTGTCACCATTCATAAATCCTGCAATGGCAATTATCCTGTCGGACTTTGTGACCACAAGAACCTCACCGCCCTCAGACTGGCAGCAAAGGTCAAGCCCGCTTATATATTCGCTGTTCCTCATGGTAAAAACGTCATAAGTCTCAGCTATCCTTGAATTAAAATCCTTCCAGAGATAGTCAGACACATCGCTGTAATGTATCATATCCATGTCCTCATAACGATCCTCGTATCTTGCAGCAAGAGCGTGAGTATCATATATGTGGCTTTCCTCAAGTCTGAAGAAACCCTGACTCTCATAATACCTGTTATCCTCCGGCATAAGATATGTGAAATCCTCCCCATCATTCTTAATCCATTCTATAACATGCATCATAAGCTCTCTCATTATACCCTTCTTCCTGTATTCAGGCAGAGTTCCCACCCCCACTATATAGTGGACATCCTTTCGTCTGCCGTTAAACACTATGGTATACGGGTTAAGATGTGCCATTGATACCAGCTTTTCTCCGTCAAAAGCTGCAAATATAACATTTCTGCTACACACCTCATTAAAATAATAATCTATAAAATCATTTGAATCATTAAAGCATATCTTCCACAAGCTCCTAAGCTGAAGAAAATCCTCCTTATTGCAAATCCTGTATTCCATATACTTTCCTCCTGTGAATAGAACATCAGCCCATTTAAAATTTGCCTTCGGCAAATGGGCTGAAGCTACAGTAAATAGAACATCAGCCCATTTAAAATTCTCTTTTTTTGCCGGGCTGACTCTTATCGGTCTGTCTGTGTCATGGCACATCCGCTGCAGCCTGCACATGCTCCTGATACGGTGTTCACCTGATAGCTGAAGGTATCCACAGTTTCAAGAAGACATACAGCCTGTGAACTTATGCCAAGTCCTTCACCTGTAAATCCAAGTTTCTCTTCCGTTGTCGCCTTAACATTAACAGCATTTACCGGTATACCAAGCACTCCGGCAATCTTCTCCCTCATAGTATCTATATAAGGTGCAAGCTTAGGCTGCTGGGCTATTACCGTTGCATCAATATTGCTTATGAACAGCATTTCCCTATCAAGAAGCTTCTTTACCTCTCCAAGGAGAACCATGCTGTCAGCTCCCCTATACCTGTCATCTGTATCAGGGAAATGTCTTCCTATATCTCCAAGTCCTGCTGCACCAAGAAGAGCATCCATTATGGCATGAACAAGGACATCCGCGTCAGAATGACCAAGCAGCCCCTTCTCATAGGGTATATCTACTCCGCCAAGAATAAGCTTCCTGTCGGGAACTAATCTATGAACATCATATCCCATTCCTATTCTCAATTATATATTCCTCCAAAATCCGAACATCAGCCGACCATCCCACCCAAGATCACTGTCATTCTAAAATAACCTTCATCCTAAGATCATATCATCTTAAGCTATCTGTGGTCTATGGTGATGGCTGACAATACCTGTATTGTATATCTATCTAGCTATTTTATAGTAAAAAGGTGAGATTTTCAACTTGATTGTTGGGAACTTTCCTCGTTGAGGGCAAAAAAAAAGACAGAAACCTGTCTTTCCACTTAGTAGCGGGAGGGGGATTTGAACCCTCGACACTGCGGGTATGAACCGCATGCTCTAGCCAACTGAGCTATCCCGCCATATTAAATTATTAAGAATGGGACCTACAGGGCTCGAACCTGTGACCCTCTGCTTGTAAGGCAGATGCTCTCCCAGCTGAGCTAAGATCCCGTTCTTTCGTGTCCGTGACCCGAACACCTTTGTTAGTATATACTTTAGGTGTTTAAAAGTCAAGCACTTTTTTTATTTTTTTGCCAACTTTTTCAAATTACGTTTTCCGGGCATTTTCAGGCAACCAATTTATCATTAACGAACCTACAGGCAAACCCTGCAGCCTCCGACGAAGATAATTATAAATTTGTGGTGGGAGAATTTGCATTAATCGAACTTTTATGCATCTCCTGTCACGACCTGTTCCCGAATATGGAGATAAACACATTGATAATAAGTATTATTACCGCAATAGGAAGAACCACATAAAGCAGCACCTTAACGCCCAGGTATATTATCATTCCAACCACCACAAGAACGGCCAGTACGCACAATGCTATAACAATTTTCCCAAGCACTGTACTGAAGTCCAGCCTGCCAAACGCCAGACTTGTGTGTCCTGTATTCTGGTCAATATTTATATGCCAGCCCTTTCTGGTCTCTTCATCATCGTAGCCATATGTTTTGTCGTAAGAGCTGCTGTAATACTGCCCCTCTGTTCCTTCATCATAATAAGTTCCGCTGGCAGCACTTCCCTTAGTGTCTATTATGGTCTTTGCTATTATACGGGCAGGTCCCAGATCGTCGTATACCTGCTGTTCACTCTTGCCCTTCTTTATTTCGTCATTAAAATATCCGTCGTAGTAACTTATGGACTCTGCAAGTACCGGTTCAGATACATTTCCCTTTAAAGCCTCCTTAAGCTCCTGCAAAAATCTTCTCTTCATAAATTCCACCTCCTGTAATTGCTGTCACGGCTCACAAAATTATTGCATGCATTCCTTATCTTAAATATCTGTCATCTGTACACTATGACCACATAATAATCCTTTAGTCTTGTAACAGAATACTGTACCTTATGCCGCTTTATATACTCAGTAAGAAAATCCAACGAAATATCATAAGCCATTTCATCTCTCACAGCCATTTCAAATACGTTTGTGTCCGTACTGTTATATACTCTTCCGAAGTCACTCTCAAGCCCTGACAAATCATCATAGACAGTATTATTTACCCTGTAATAGTTGTACTCTTCTCCGGCACATTCATTGTACAGTTCTCTGTCCCATGAGTGTTCATATGCCATGTTTATATCATCCACATTAAAGTACGTATGAACCGGATCAAGGGACTGTTCCACATCGCTGTCATCCCAGGTACAGTCAACATTGTACCACTGTCCTTCTATACACACCTGATTCCATGCATGTAATTCCTTAAGACCATATCCAACCACCAATTCATTTTTAACGCCCATACAATCAAGCAGCAGGGCAAATGACTGGGAATATCCATCACACACGGCAAATCCGTCAACCAGTGCTCCATAGGTGGTATAGGCATCATTCTCATCATCGCCATATCCATACTGGCACCTGTTCACTACATAGTCGTGGGCGAGCAGTTCCTTGCTGTAATCGCTTAAGTTGTCATCCACCTGCTCGAGGAGATCGATTATCTCATTATATATAGCCCGCGCTCTCATCTGTTCTGCCGGTATGTCCTGATCATACAGATATTTCATGAGTACATAATAATTATCCGATCTGGTATATCTTAGTTCCACAAAATCCGTATCTGCAAATGATACAAGCACCCTGTATGTATCCACATGTCCGTATGCCGAATCAACTACCTGATTTATAGCTGCCAGTTGAGAGTCCGATACATCCTTTACAACGATATAGTCTCTTTCCTTTCCTGACCTTATATCCTCCAGCACCACCTTCGACAATTCCTTCATGCCGTTTATGGTCTGGTCTTTCTTTATTATATTAAAGAATGTCCACTTAAGGCAGTACAGCAGTGCGAACACCACCAGTATCACCATGACACCCTTTATGAAATTTTTAAACCTTCTCATAATCTCTATAACCCGAATCCATTGTATTGACTATTTTAACATTCGATATCAGTATGTGCAAATTAATAATAAATAAAATTATTTAAAATTCTTTAATGTTGATAAAGTACTGCTATTGTTGTAAAATAAACCCAATGCAAATCTACAGAAAAGAGGAAAATATAATGGCACAGCTTTGGGGCGGTCGTTTCACTAAGGAGACAGACCAGTTAGTATACAACTTTAACGCATCCATTTCTTTTGATCAAAAGTTCTACAAACAGGATATCAGAGGCAGTATTGCCCACACCACCATGCTTGCAGCCTGTGGAATACTTACAGATGAGGAAAGAGATCAGATAATCGAAGGACTTAACGGAATACTTCATGATGTCGAGGCAGGAACTCTCGCTATCACATCAGAGTACGAAGACATACACAGCTTCGTGGAAGCCAACCTTATCGATCGAATCGGAGATGTGGGAAAGAAGCTCCACACTGGAAGAAGCCGTAATGATCAGGTTGCCCTTGACATGAAATTATATACAAGGGACGAGATAATAGATATAAAGGAACTGCTAAAGGAACTTTTAACCACACTCCACTCCCTTATGAAGAAGCACACTGATACATACATGCCCGGCTTCACCCATCTTCAGAAGGCTCAGCCTATCACACTTGCCCATCATTTCGGTGCATACATGGAGATGTTCAAGCGTGACTACAGCAGATTATGTGATATATATGAAAGAATGAATTACTGTCCTTTAGGCTCAGGTGCACTGGCAGGAACAACCTATCCTTTAGACAGGGAGCTTACAGCATCTCTTCTGGGCTTCTATGGTCCTACCTTAAACAGCATGGATTCAGTTGCCGACAGAGATTACTGCATAGAGCTTTTATCTGCTCTGGCAACCATCATGATGCACCTTAGCAGATTTTCAGAGGAAATAATCATATGGAACTCCAACGAATATAAATTCGTAGAGCTTGATGACTCCTACAGTACAGGAAGCTCCATCATGCCTCAGAAGAAGAACCCTGATATCGCAGAATTAGTAAGAGGAAAGACAGGCCGTGTATACGGCGCCCTCACTTCCCTCCTTACAACAATGAAGGGTATCCCGCTGGCATACAACAAGGATATGCAGGAAGATAAGGAATTTACATTTGACGCAATAGACACTGTAAAGGGATGTATAGCCCTCTTTAACGGCATGATAAAGACTATGACCGTCAACAAACACAATATGGCAGAGTCAGCCAAGAAGGGGTTCACCAATGCCACAGATGCTGCCGACTACCTTGTAAATCATGGTGTTCCATTCCGTGACGCCCATGGCATTGTAGGCCGTCTGGTACTTATCTGCATAGATAAGGGTATAGCTCTTGATGATCTTCCGCTTTCGGAGTACAAGAAAGTAAGCCCTGTATTTGAAGAGGATATCTATCAGGCAATAAGCATGAAGGAATGTGTTGAGAAGAGAAACACCATCGGGGCTCCGGGCACAGAAGCCATTAAGAAGGTAATCGAAATCAACGAAGAATACCTCAAAAATCTCAAGTAGAGTAAGGAGATGTAATCTTGAACAGAACAAACAAAGCAAAAAGAGACCTTGCAATAAGAATGTTGAAAGTTGATATTTCAATAGATGAAGTGGCTCTTATGTCAGGGCTTACCATAGAAGAATTAAACGCCATAAAATCAGACCTTGACAAGAATGATTCCGAAGCGAATGCTATGAAGGGCTTTAACTTCCAGAATATGAATTTTGATGATATCAACAAATAATCTAAGTAAAGAAAGAACCTCATATTCATACAGCCATGACATTTCATGTAATGTATGTTTTATGAGGTTTTTTATTTACGAATATCCACTTTTGTGTTTTCCCGGTCTTTAAAATATCTCCAGATACTCCTACAGATAATTTTTCATTTTCTTAAGTGCATTCTTCTCAAGCCTGCTGACCTGGGCCTGGGATATGCATATCTCCTCTGCCACCTCTGTCTGGGTCTTGCCATGATAATATCTTAATTTGATTATATCAAGCTCCCTGGGATTAAGATGATCCATAGCGGCTGCCAGAGACAGATTGTCCACCCATTTCTCTTCCTTGTTCTTTTTATCGCTTATCTGATCCATAAGGTACAATGTATCTCCGCCGTCTGTATATACCGGCTCATAAAGAGACGCCGGCGTTGCAATGGCATCAAGTGCCATGGTCACATCTTCCGGGGATATATCTATCTCATTTGCAATCTCTACTATGGATGGTTCTCTGTCGTTCTTCTTTGTAAGAATATCCTTAGTATAGATTGCCTTGTAAGCGATATCCCTTAAAGATCTGGATACCCTGATAGAATTATTGTCCCTCAGGTACCTTCTGCACTCCCCTATTATCATAGGGACCGCATAGGTAGAAAATTTTACATTAAGGCTTCTGTCAAAATTGTCCAAGGCCTTAATAAGTCCTATACATCCAACCTGAAACAGATCATCGGGATTTTCTCCCGAATTATTAAAACGACTTACAACGCTCAATACAAGTCTCAGATTGCCCTCTATGAACTGCTGTCTCGCCCTGGCATCTCCCTCTTCAATCCTATCAAACAATCTTTTTTTCTCTTCCTCTGACAAAACAGGAAGCTTCGATGTATTCACACCACACAGATAAACCTTATTCAGTGCCATGAACTATATCCTCCAAACATAACTTGTATAGATATAGCATTGACATTTTGCCTGTTTTTATTCAAAAGAAAAGAAGCCCAACGTCAGCTCCGGACGCAAGGCCTCTTCATATATCCACCTTTTACGGCTTCTGATACCTGTTTTATTTTCAGCTTATTTCAGCCGCTTCTCATCATGACTTTTAATTTCAGCTTCTGGTACTTGTTTTATTTCTCTGTTAATTCTTTCTGAACTCAAGAAGCTCAAGTCCTTCATTGTGTTCGAGAACCTGATTGATAACCCACTCACTGGAAAACAGAAGTAGTGGATTTCCCTTCATATCCCTAACCTTCTTAACATCATTTACACGCTTAAGCTTTGTAAGGTCTGTGGACGGATCCTTCACCCATCTAATATAGTTATATGGTATCGGCTCAAGCCTTATCTCACAGCCATACTCATTCTCGAGTCTGTACTTAAGCACGTCAAACTGAAGAACACCAACAACTCCCACGATTATCTCTGAAAGTCCTGCCGTGTACTCCTGGAATATCTGGATGGCACCCTCCTGGGCTATCTGGGTAACACCCTTTACGAACTGCTTTCTCTTCATGGTGTTTAACTGAACAACCCTGCAGAAGTGCTCCGGGGCAAATGTAGGTATGCCTTCATACTCGAACTTCTTGCCTGCTGTTATAGTATCTCCGATGGAGAAAAGCTCCGGATCAAACACACCTATAACGTCACCTGCATAGGCTGTGCTCACTATCTTTCTGTCCTGTGCCATTATCTGCTGAGGCTGTGACAGCTTAAGCTTTCTCTTGCTGGCACAATGGTACACATCCATGCCCGCCTCAAACTTACCTGAACATATCCTCATAAACGCTATCCTGTCCCTATGTGCCTTATTCATATTTGCCTGTATCTTAAATACAAATGCCGAGAATTCCTCAGAAGCAGGATCTATGATACCCTCATTTGAATTTCTTCCAAGAGGTGGTGTTGTCATCTTAAGGAAGTAATTAAGGAACTGCTCTATACCGAAGGTATTAAGGGCTGAACCGAAGAATACAGGTGAAAGCTCTCCTGCTCTTACCTTATCAAGATCAAGTTCATCAGTGGCGCCATCAATAAGCTCTATCTCCTCGCTGAACTGATCGTAGAGATATGGTCCCACAAGCTCCTTTAACGCTTCATCATTTATATCATAGTCGGTCTCTGCTGCCTTTTTGGCTCCACCTGTGGATATAGCCTGGAACGTTGAGACTACTTTCGTCTTTCTGTCATATACGCCCTTGAAATCCTTTCCTGAACCTATAGGCCAGTTCATAGGGCACGTTCTTATGCCAAGCACACTCTCAATATCATCTAAGAGTTCAAATGTATCTCTGGCATCCCTGTCCATCTTATTTATAAATGTAAATATAGGGATATGTCTCATTACACATACTTTAAACAGCTTTATGGTCTGTGCCTCAACACCCTTTGAAGCGTCAATTACCATGACCGCAGAATCTGCCGCCATAAGGGTTCTGTATGTATCCTCTGAGAAATCCTGATGTCCCGGTGTGTCAAGGATATTTATACAATATCCGTCATAATTAAACTGCAGTACCGATGAAGTAACCGAGATACCTCTCTCCTTCTCAATATCCATCCAGTCTGATACCGCATACTTTGAATTGGCTTTACCTTTGACTGATCCTGCTGTATTTATGGCTCCTCCGAACAGGAGGAACTTCTCTGTCAGAGTTGTCTTACCTGCATCCGGGTGGGATATAATCGCAAATGTTCTTCTTCTGTTTATCTCATCAATCAAGTTTTTGTCTGCCATTTTTTAACTTCTCCTTATTCTTCTGTGCCCACAGCATCAGTGATTGTATATTTACCGACATCTTCTCAAGCTCCGTAAGAACCGCATCAAACTGCATTATCTCACTTTCATCAACCATCCCATCCTCTGTGATATCTATGAGCTTTGTGGTAATATCCTCCATCTTCTGGGAAGAACCCAGAAACTGTAATATAAGCCTGTCAAGACTGTCCGCATTGATCGGTTTCACTGTTACAATACCTACCGGGCAGTCTCCCGAACAATATATATTACATAATTCAGGGTAATCATATGCCTTTGACATGGCAAGAACCTCTTCCGGATAAGGAACCACTGTTCCAAGCTCTATCCTGGATAATCTGGTTCTGTCTATATTAAGTATCTCTGCCGCCTTCTCTCTGCTTGTGAGAGCAGGGTTACTGCGGGAAGCATTATATCTTGCAATATAATATCTATTGTTAAGTGCTTTTGTTGCTTTTTTACTCATTCGTCATCCCCTCTTATTGAACATCAACCCATTAAAATTTGCTGTTTGGCATCGCCACTTCACACAATCCTTGAACTTTCTTAATATCAAGGTGTCAACAATTGATAATATCACATATCTACTGATTTTTAAAGATGTATTTATCCAAGCCATACATATTTACATGGGTTATGTATTTAATACTTTACAACCTTGCAATCTTTTATATCCTTTACGTTGGAACAGGCTGCCACACAGTAATCTGCACAATCAGTTATCACCTTGATTTCATTGAAATACAATCCCTTCTTCTCAAGCTTTCCAAGCTCCAGAACCTCATATACAGTCTTTGAAGTAAAGTCCAGTCCTGTTCCTTTATATTTTAAATAGGCTTCCTTCCTGGTCCATTCTCTCGTAAAGAAAGCATTTGCAGCGCTGACATTCTGATTCTTTAATGCCTTATATATGGCAAATTCTTCCGGAGCCAGGATCCGGTCTGCCATTCTGTCGCCATGCCCCTTTACCATCTCCACATCAATACCGCAGGAGGCCATAGTCTCGGGATCATTATTCGTCTTGTTATCGTGATACACAAGAGCAACCATGGTTCCGCTATGGCTTATGTTGTACTCAAGAAACGGCAGCTCCTTTATCCTTGGCTTTCCATATTCTCCTGTGACATAGGTTACATCCTTCTCATCTATACCATATTTTTCTATAACCTCCGCAAGTAACAGTGTGGCACCAAGACTCAATGCCCTATCTTGAAGGAACCTGTAATTTTCTATTTTATTTCTTCTGTATGGAGATAGTCCCGGCAGATATCTTTTTATCACATCTTCATCAAGGAATTTCTCCACATTATAAACCTGTATCTCCATGCAAACCTCTCCAAAAAAACAACCTCACCTGTAGGTTATTCTATGGTAAACCTTTGACAACCTTACATCTGATGTCCGGTTTCACTCACTCCATCATATTATCATACACTTAACAAAGGGCGCAACCATTCAGGTCACGCCCTCTTAAAATCATTTATTCCCTATACAACATATACATGTCATACATATCATGACCCGGCAGCACGAGTCACGCCATTTTTTCTAGATTTCATATCATCCTACATATCCCTGTTGCAATTCTATAAGCATTAAACGGATACGAGCTCATTGAATTTTTTTCGCATATCAACATTTCTCTCATCAATATGCAGTCCCTTGTATCCCACAGTGAACTCGTATGCCATCTGAAGCTCCTCTATACAGTCCATCATGGCAAGTGGGACACCAACTATCATATCGTCTATGGATATCTCGATCTCACCCGGATTCAGGGTTATGGCATCTGTCTTCTCATTGTAAGGCTCAGAAACCAGAATATCCTTAACTGCTTCACTGAAATACGGCATTGTATTAGGAACCGAAATATATTTTCTTCTAGGTAATGCTTCCTCTGCCTTACCCTTAAGAACACACAGCTGCTCCTCTGCCTTTATATCATCCACAAATGCTTCTGCAGCCAATCTCATAACATTATTTCTTCTGTCATTCTTAGGTGAACCGAACATTACGTTAAGATCCTGCTCCACAAGTCTCTTCTCCGAGAAAGCAACCGATATCATCTTCTCCGGTCCGAATGCACCTATACCGCCGAAGAAATCCCTGTACAGCTTCTCAAGGGCATCCTTAACAGGAACAACCTTGTTGTTGTCGATATTCGTCTCATTGTCCAGAAGAAATCTTACAATACCATTCCTGAAATCTGCTATCCTTTTTTCTGATATATAGTCAGACGGCAGGAAGTTATGGTGGCTTGCCCTCTTAAGAAGGTTGTTTACCGCACTCTTGCCTGTGTTAGACAGATCCTCTATAGAATTATTAAGATCCTCACCGAACTGGGAGAATATCTCGTCAAGTCTCTCGGCTCTCTCTGAAAGCCATCTCACCGTATCTCCGAGAACATCCTGGGAATTCAACTCATCCATGATCTTATTTCTCTCCAGGGAAAGAATGTGCTTTATACATGCATCATAGTAGCCATTCTCTGTTTCCCTCTTGGCTGATGGGAATGTAAAAAATCTCTTGGCAACTATGGTATGTATGGACTCTATGATCCTCTCATACTCAGATGACGGCTCATACTTCTCAAGCTTATCGGAGAGCTTTCTTATCTCCGGTATCATACCCTGCTTTCCGTCTCCCGGGCCAAACCCCTTGGCACCTATAAGCTCTATTGCCGCAAATGGTCCCCTCTCCAGCATACATTTCTTTATCACGCCGTCAAGATTTGACCATATCTTGTTCTTAATCGATTTTACCATCTTAGGAAGCTCGGCTTCCATCTTATCAAGATCCTTCATCATATCCTGAAGAAGGGTATCCTGTCTCTTCTTTATCATCTTATATACAGGCTTCTGGAAACGTCCAAACTGCACAAGCCCCGACACATTAAGGGAAATCTCTGCTCCCGCAGGCTCATCAAGAAATCTATCCAGCTCACTCACTGCATTTCTGAAGGATTCCATCTGTCTGTCATCGGAAAATACGGATTTATTGATCTCCTTAAACGCCTCGGCAAATACCTCATGCTCACAGATATTCTCCATTTCCTTAATAGGTATCCTGTAGTCAGCCTCACTCGGAACCTTATAGAAACAATTTCCACCGGCAATATCCGCCTTGTCTGCGTTATTTATCTTCCATGTACTTATGGTCTTGATCTCATTATCAAAGAACACATCTCTTAAAAGACGTCTCTCACCATACTTATCCGGTGTGCCGATATATTTGTTGGACGCCAGCTTATACAGATACTTGGCTGTGTCTCTGTACACAAAGCCGTCAGGGATGTATCCCTGGCTATCACGCTTGCCTGATACCAGCATACAGGCGTCAAATATATTATCTCTTATGGCAAATCTGTGTGTGGTGCTCTGGAACACATATGAATCCTCTGTCTCTGAAAGGTTCATATAGTGGTCTATCTCCTTTAAGGCTGCATAGGCATTAGCCTTCATAATCTGCATTTTCTCAGTATTATCATATATGGCTCTTATTCCGAACAGCACGTCCGGCATCATGAGACATGCTCCTATCCTGACGTTGTTCCATCTCATCTTCTTGGAATATGCCCGTAAATTATATGTAAGATCTGAAAGTATACCGCTTCCTGTTCCTCCACCAAGACCTGTAACTATAATCACATCAAGGTATCCCACTTTAACCTTGTTCCTTGCCTCCTCAAGTTTATCAAAAAGAAGCATGCTCATATCCTCATAAGCATTAGAGAACATGAGACGGCCTATCTGTCTGTTACCACCGGTTCCTCTTGGTGTAATGGTTATTGATGGAAAATCCGATGCCATCCAGCTTGCAAGGTTTGGATGAACCGGATTATTGTCGATACCATTTGCCAGTAAGTTTTCTGCATTAGGTCTGTATATACTGCACACCTCCATGGCATTGAAGCCAAGATGCTCCTTGCTGTCCTTTATGGTTGCTTCCATGGCTGGTATATCAGAATCCACCATAAGAAAGCTTATGTTGTCCTCAGGTGTTATATTGTCAACCAGCATGCCCTTAAGGTTTAATACGGTCTTACTTCCCACACCGCCTAAACCGATGACCAGAAGGTTTCCGTTGTATCTGCCCTCATGGCTGACCTTCCCAAATATTCTTACATCCTTGAGTTTGCTGAACTCTTCTTTTTGAGTATCAATAAGTATCATACAATCTCCTTCCAGAACACTTACGTCTGATAAAAATACTTCCCCTGGAACAAAACGATCATATAAACCACAAAATATTGCATATATGACAACTTGCCCTACATAACCTAGATTACCATTATTTTATGTCATTTTCAACAAAAATCATAAATCTTTTTATAAGATATGTTGTATTTTTCAAAAAAGCGCAAAATTCATTTGTAGAAAATGTATTATCTCAATAATTTCTTGATTTTTGCACTAAAATAAACTAAACTTTTATAGGATGCTTCTATAGCAAATATATATTTACGAGGTAGATTAAAATGAGTGCAAATGAAATGAAGCCTATCAAAGAGGGCAAAGTACGTGAAATCTATGACAACGGAGACAGCCTGATCATGGTTGCAACAGATCGTATAAGCTGTTTTGATGTGATTCTTAAGAACATCATAAGCAAGAAGGGTACAGTTCTTACACAGATGTCTAAGTTCTGGTTTGATCTTACATCAGATATCCTTCCTAATCACATGATTTCCGCAGATGTTAAGGATATGCCTGAATTCTTCCAGCAGGAGAAGTTTGACGGAAACAGTATGATGTGCAGGAAACTCAATATGCTTCCTATAGAGTGTATAGTTCGTGGATATATTACCGGCTCAGGCTGGGCAAGCTATAAGGAGTGCGGAAAGGTATGCGGAATCGAACTTCCTGCAGGTCTCAAGGAGTCAGATAAGCTTCCTGAACCTATATATACCCCTTCAACAAAGGCTGAAATAGGTGATCATGATGAGAACATCTCATTCGAGCAGAGTGTTGATCACCTGGAGAAAGCGTTCCCTGGTAAGGGTCTTGAGTATGCTACCAAGTTAAAGGACTACACCATTGCCCTTTACAAGAAGTGTGCAGATTACGCTTTAAGCCGCGGCATCATAATCGCAGATACAAAGTTTGAGTTCGGTCTTGATGAGGATGGCAACATCGTTCTGGGAGATGAGATGCTCACACCTGACAGCTCACGTTTCTGGCCTGCTGAAGGTTATGAACCTGGACATGGTCAGCCTTCATTCGACAAGCAGTTCGCCCGCGACTGGTTAAAGGCTAACCCTGACAACAACTGGGAGCTTCCGCAGGACATTGTTGACAAGACCATCGACAAGTACTTACAGGCTTACGAGTTACTTACAGGCAAGAAATTAGAGGCTTAATTTTAAAAGCTTAGTTTTTAAGGTTTAGTTTTATGATTTTAATTTATAAAGCCTGATATTTTATATATGCTACGCATTTAAATAATATGCATGGCAGGAAACATGAAAAAGAGCTCCACCCTCTTTCATATGCACCGGGCATTCCGGACATACATTATTGGGTGAAGCTCTTTTTATGCCATAAATTTAAAATTCATGATAAAAGTATTCATACCTGTCGGCAAAAACGCAGGAGCCTGATATATCTCATGCATTATCTTATGCATTGTACTTTGCTATAACCTCTTCATTTGCCTTCATGGCAGCCTCTTCCATTGCCTTTCTCTCTTCAAGAAGCTTCGCTCTTACCGCCTCATACTTTGTTCCGATTATCTGGAGAGCAAGGTATGCTGCGTTCTTGCTGCCGTTTATGGCAACTGTTGCAACAGGTATTCCTGAAGGCATCTGTACTATTGAAAGAAGTGCGTCCATACCGTCAAGGTTAGATCCTGCAATAGGCACTCCGATAACAGGAAGCACTGTCTGTGAAGCAACAACTCCAGGAAGTGCTGCCGCCATGCCTGCAGCTGTGATGATAACCTCTGTACCGTCGTTATTTGCCTCTTCTATGAACTTCGAAAGTCCTGCATGGGCTCTGTGGGCAGAAAGACATCTCACATTAACCTCAACACCATAGTCTTTTAAAATACCGACTGCCGGTTCAACCTTTGGAAGATCACTTGTGGATCCCATAATAATAGCTACTTTCATATTCTTACATCCTTTCTCTGGAAACACCAGTCCACTGTATTTTTTTATGTCATAAGTTATAAAACATCTCTTATGATTTACTTTAACATTACCTGATCCTTCTCAACCCTTAACTTTCCGCAGCTCCTTAAGAAGCTTGACATCTTGTTGTAGCCGTACTTCTTAACACTGAAACTGCTGTACTCATCCTTGAGCATGGTATTGAGCATACCTATATTCATCCTCTTACCCTTTGAATGGGCTAACTGATTACAGACATACTTCTCTATATCTTCTTTCTTAAGTTCTATCCTGGTCTTCTCAAGATAGATCTGTCTTCCGGAATTGACAAGCTCAAAGCCCTCAAGGCCATCCTGTATAAGTGTGGTAAGCTTTGAATATCCATAGTTTCTTACATCAAAATCAGGATATTTGTTCTGAAGCTTGCTTCCTATCTCTCCGATATGGGTCTTCTTGCCTCGGTCATCATTCTCATCAATGATCGAATAAATAGTCTGCTTGATATCCCTGAGACTCGTAAGCTCCGCCTCATCGGAATCAGCACTCTTATAATCCTCTACCTCATCAGAATTGTAATCTCTGTCAAGAAGATCAAGTCTCTTAAAGTTAGTACAGGCACTGACAAATGCCTTGGGAGTCTTCATCTCTCCCATTCCTATAACTTCCTTGCCTGCCTCCCTGAGCCTCACTGCAAGGCTTGTGAAATCGCTGTCCGATGACACAAGACAAAAGCCATCCAGATTGCCCTTATAAAGGAGATCCATGGCATCTATTATCATAATAGAATCCGTAGCATTCTTGCCGGTGGTATAGGCGAACTGCTGTACCGGCTGTATGGAATATGTAAGAAGACAATCCTTTGTCCATCCGTTAGTATTCTTGGACCAGTCTCCGTATATCTTTCTTACGGTAGTATATCCTACCCTGCTAAGCTCATCAAATATTATTGCCACATACTTGGCAGACACATTGTCAGAATCTATAAGCAATGCATATTTCTTAGTTACTTCATTTATGTCACTCATTTGCTCATCCCCCTGTTAAACGCGGCAGAGCCTGCGTGCTTTATATTTCTCACCTGACTATAATAACATATAGCAGCCGCTTATTCCAGTGATTAAATTTTTACTGTATATTCACATTAAATTTTCACTGTATATTCACATTGAGATTTTGGTATATATCACAAATCTGCCTGTCCCTGTTCCTCATTCACATTCTCTGCCTTTACTTTTCCCGCCGGAAGCTGGGCGATAATTATAGCTGCAAATATCAGTACACAGCCCACAGTCTCCCTCACTGTCAAAAACTGCTTAAGTATCACAACTCCCGCCAGCACCGAGAACACTGACTCAAGGCTCATTAGCATTGACGCTACCGTTGGATTTATACCATTCTGCCCTACTATCTGCAAGGTATAACCGACTCCTGATGACATGACTCCGGCATAGAGAATGGCGATCCATGCATCAGCATCTGCAAATAAGGTTAGCCACTCACTTATCCCTGAAATACTGTGTCCCATATCGAATATGAACATAGGGATAATGCCCACGATACCACAGGTAAAAAACTGTATACAGGACATCCTCACCCCGTCAACCAACGGGGAGAAATGATCTATTATAAGTATGTGAAATGAGAACAAAACCGCACACAAAAGAGTCATAAGGTCTGAGGTCTCAAAGCTTATACTTCCGTTCATACACAGGAAATACAAGCCCACCACAGCAATCACCACGCCTATCCATATATTAAAACCACATTTCTTCTTGAGGAAAAGTCCGAATACCGGAACCAGCAGTATGTAACAGGCGGTTAAAAAACCTGCTTTTCCCGGCTCAGTACCCATGGTTATTCCTATCTGCTGAGCTGTACTTGCAAGAAACAATGCCAATCCACAACATATACCTCCGGTTACAAGAGTTTTCTTTTCCTGACTCGCAGCCGGCTTCTTACTTCCATATCCAAGGGCGTCCAAAAGCTTTATGACCGGCAGCAGTACTATACCTGCAATTATTGATCTTATACAGTTAAATGACAGTGCCCCTACTGCGTCTCCTCCCTTGCTCTGTGCCACAAAGGCAACGCCCCATATAAGTGCCGTAAGCACCAGTAATAAACTGTTTCTTATCTTCATAGATCTGCTGATCATACCTGTACCTCTTCTACACCTTATAAAAAATGCCATGCACCCACCAAAGTAAATGCATGGCATAATATTATCTGTTTTTTATCTGTCTGTCAATTTAAGCAGTCTGCTTCTTATTCTTACCCACAAGTGTCTGGATACCTTCAACTACAAGAACGATTGAAAGGATAATAAGAAGGATGGCAAGGATAGCCTGTGCGTATGCACCCCAGTCTGCTCCACCTGCTGATATTACCTTAAACTGGTTCTTGATCGTGATGCTTAACGAACCGATAGTAACGACCATCATGAATGCCATAGGGATAAGGAACATCTTATTATTCTTACCGATGTTGCCGAGCCATGTGGCAACTGCAAGAAGACCAAGAGCCGCAAGAAGCTGGTTAGCTGCTCCGAAGAGTCCCCAGATCTTGTCCCATCCGTTAAGTCCAAGGGCAATACCAAGTACAACAGTAAGGATTGTTGCGAAATAAGGATTTACAAGAACCTTCTTAACACCACTCTGTACATCCTTAGCTGTCTGTCCAGGCTCAAGCCAGAACTCCTGGAACATAAATCTTGCAAGTCTTGTTGCTGTATCAAGTGATGTAAGGCAGAATGCTGAATATGTAAGTACAAGCAGTGTGTTTATGACTGAAACCACACCCTCTGAGGCACCGGCAAATCCGAACATCTTTGAGATACCGCCTGCAAATATAGCTGTTGCACCTGCTGTAATACCATTCTTATAAGCGAAGTTAATAGCACAGATAGTGATTACAGCAAGTACACACTCAAGAAGCATACTACCATAAGCAATAGGCTTTGCATCCTTTTCCTTGTCAAGCTGCTTAGATGTAGTACCTGATGAAACCAGTGAATGGAAACCTGATATGGCACCACATGCAACTGTTGTAAAAAGTACAGGGAACATATACTGGGTTCCGTTTGCTGTGTCAACGGCAAATCCGCCAAATGCCTGAAGTCCGTCAGCACCGCCAAGGTCAACATGACTCACAATAACACCAACAAGTGCAACTGCAAGCATTGCATAGAGAAGGAATGAGCTTAAGTAATCTCTTGGCTGGAGAAGTATCCATACAGGAGTAACTGAAGCCACTGCAATATATACACCGACAACGATCATCCATGCATTTACTGACATATAAAGTGGATGAAAGTTAAGTCCGATCACCATACAGATAGCGATGGCAACTACACCAAGGATTGTTGATATAAGCATTGGTGTATGTCTTCTGTATACAAGGAAACCAAAGATTATAGCTATTACTATGAACAACATTGAAACCATTGCCACAGATGCATTTGAATCAGTTGCCACCTGATTTATGGTTCCGTCGACATTATATGCCTTACCAAAGGTTGTAGCAACGATAGATGCAAATGCTGCAACTACGAGAATAAGGGTAAGATATGCAAATATAATAAAAAGTCTCTTTGCTCTCTTACTCATATTTACTGAGATGATCTCTCCAATTGACTGTCCCTTGTGACGAAGGGAAGCAAAAAGAGCACCCATATCATGTACTCCGCCAAAGAAAATTCCTCCGATGAGTACCCATAAGGTTACAGGTATCCAGCCGAATATAGCTGCACCTATAGGTCCGGTTATAGGACCGGCTCCTGCAATGGATGAAAAATGATGTCCCATAAGCACAGGTGCCTTAGCAGGAACATAATCCACACCATCTTCAAGTTCATGGGCAGGTGTAGGCTTATCGCCTTCTCCAAGTCCCCACTGCTTACACAGCCATCCACCATAGAAAATATAGCCGGCAACCAGTATAGCAATACAAATTAATAAAAGTACCAGTGAATTCATATTATTGAATCTCCTCTCATGTTTTTTATTTAATCTGCCAGGTACCATAACAATCACGACCAAGCTGAATGAGCTTTTAATTAGCTTTTGATCATCTTCCACGCTCCATCTTGAGACTGTTTTGATAGCTGCCAGGTTAATTCATCATTGTGTCTTTAAAACCTTTCTGACACTTTTGACGCACGCTCTTCCCTCCCTGTTAGAACACATTGCGGCCGTCTCAGCGTTCACCATAAGAACCCTGTAATTAAGCCAACCGTGAAATCCCCATTTAAAGCTTTTGTAGAATTTACTCTTCTTTACAAGCGTTGCCATATCATCATTATAGGAATCGCATATTATCATCATGGTAACATAGGTATACATATGTCCCGGTCCCACATTCATACGCTCCATTCCGTCGGTGATGGTACGCTCCATTATCTTTTTATACCAGTCTTCATCCGGCTTTTCCTTCTCAAATACATACAAGAATTCCTCGCAGTCCGCCGACCACAGCTCAGCCTTCTTAGACATCACATACTTCTCCGAATGTTCAAAGTACTCACATACAGCCACCAGAGAATGCTCATCCTCTTCGACCCTTGTTATGTTATAGCTGGATATAAAGCTCTTTAAAAGCTTATTTACAATTTCATTTCTAGTTGACATAACTTTTCCTTTTTACTGAAGTATCATGAAAAATTCCATTTTCAGGCATAAAAAAACCGGCTTCAGCACACTTATGCATACTCTGTATACATGATGAAGCACTGAAACCAGTATATGATTATATTATATCATTTTCCATGATTTATTTTATTATTTGTCATGATGTTTTTTAACATTTTTCGACATTTGCGGCAGATATGCCCAGAATACCACTATCCTTCCGTATATCTGGAAAGGAACTGTCTTGTACGCTCTTCCTTAGGATTATTGATAACCTCCTTAGGATCTCCCGCCTCAACAACATATCCGTCATCCATGAATATAACCTGGTCGGCTACGTCTCTGGCAAATGCCATCTCATGGGTAACTATGATCATTGTGGTATTATTCTCAGCCAGGTTCCTTATAACCTTGAGCACCTCACCGGTAAGCTCAGGATCCAGGGCTGATGTAGGCTCATCAAAACATAATATATCAGGCTTCATAACAAGTGCTCTAGCTATGGCAACTCTCTGCTGCTGTCCACCGGACAACTGATGAGGATAATGATCCATCCTCTCCTGGAGTCCCATCTTAGTAAGGGCTTCAATACTATCCTCTCTTATCTGCTGATATATTTCCTTTTTTCTCGCCTTAAAATCTGGCTCCTCCTTGGCAAGCATCTGTCTCGCCAGCATTACATTTTCAAGGGCCGTATACTGCGGGAACAGGTTAAAGGACTGGAATACCATTCCAAAATGCAGACGTTTACGTCTCAACTCCTTTTCATTTCTCTTATAAGGTACACTTCCGTCGAACAATGTCTCACCATTTACAATTATGGTTCCGTGATCGGGCTTCTCAAGAAAGTTGAGACACCTGAGAAGTGTTGTCTTTCCGGAACCTGACGAACCAATTATGGCAAGGGCATTTCCCTGCTCCAGCGAAAAGCTTACATCCTTTAAAACCTTGGTGCTGCCAAAGTGCTTTTCTATATTATTTACTTCAAGAATAGCCATCTGTGTCACTCCTCTGTCTAATACGATAATCTACTTAAAATATTCCAGTTTCTTCTCAATGTAATTGAATAACAGTGTAAGTATTCCAACAAATAACAGATAGAACACACCTGTGTAGAACAACGGCCATGTGATACCTGCCGACTTCATATATGAGAAGCCTGCAAATGTCAGCTCATAGGCTGCGATTATCCTTGCCAGCGATGTATCCTTTACAAGGGTGATTATCTCGTTACTCATCGGCGGAACAACACGTTTGATCATCTGAAGCAATGTCACCTTGAAGAATATCTGTGTTTTGGTCATGCCAAGCACCTCTCCCGCCTCACGCTGTCCCACAGGAACTCCCTCTATTCCACCACGGAATATTACAGAGAAATAACATGCATAGTTGATGGAAAAGGCAACTACTGTAGCAGTTATTCTTCCTGCTTCGTCTCCCGACCAGAGATTATGTGAAAGCCACAGTCCCGGGCCATAAAAAATTATAATAAGCTGCAGCATAAGCGGTGTACCACGGATTATCCAGATTATAACCTGTAGTAAAAACTTAAGGGGCTTAAACTTACTCATACTTCCAAGAGCAAGGATAAGACCAAGCGGCAGTGCAAACACAAGTGTCAATATGAAAATCTCAAATGTTGTCGCAAGTCCCTCTAACAACTGGGCTGTTACTGACCAAAACATTACTAATCCTCCAGTATCTCTAACAAACTATATCTAAATCCTGATTAATTTGACTTAACAACTACAACCTGCGCATTGTTGCAGTATGCATTTGTACATTCCATTGATGATGTAACTTCATTTGTAAGTGTCATACCATTCCATACAACATCAATATTCTTTGAATTTAACTCCATAAGCTTTGTATCCCAGTCGATAACAACAAACTTAACCTCAACACCAAGCTTCTCTGCAACGAGCTTGGCCATATCTGCGTCAAATCCAATCCACTCACCGTTCTCCTCGTAATCCATAGGAGCGAAATCAGTAATACCTACGATAAGTGAACCCTTTGACTTGATGTATGCCACATCTCCGTCAGCAGCCTCTGTGAAATCACTCTTTGACTGCTCAAGAAGAGCTTCCTGAACGCCATACTTTGAAGCGATATCCTTCATTGTTCCGTCGGCATATGCCTCACCGAACACACTGTTGATATATGCTGCAAGATCTGAACCCTTTCTGCAGCCTACTCCGTACTCTTCTGTTGTAAGCTCATCTGTGTGGATAAGATCAGGATAGCTTGTACCCTCACCGATCATGGCACCTGCCATAAGAAGATCGATTATGGCAGCGTCACTTGTTCCTGCCTGAACCTCCATAAGTGCGTCAGCCTGTGAATTAACAGCATTTGTCTTATAACCCTTCTCATTTGCTGCTTCCTCGCCTGCTGAACCTGCTTCAACAGCATATACCTTCTCACTGTCTGCCTTCTTGTCATCTGCCTTTGAACCGCAGCCTGCAAGGCCAAGGCACATAGCAGCAGCTAATAATATTACACCAAATTTCTTCATATTAAAATCCTCTCTTCCTTATTATAATATTTTCCGGGGCACGCCTCGGACTTTGCAATTCTACCATAGTAGCACGCTAAAGTAAAGCCATTGGCAGCATAGTTTTAAGAAAAAAAGCATTTTGGGGTGCCACATATGTATTTTCAGTGGATTATTGTAATAAAAGAGTATATAATTAACACGCTTATGCTGTTAATTTTTTATTCTTATGTACATAGGAGAAATATAAATGAGTTCATCACAACTTAAAAATATTATTACAAAAAATTCTTCCCAGGTGGACAGCAGCCACCCTCCCATAGCCAGATCCGAGGATGGTTCCATAGTCAGTGTTGTTTATGCTGAACTTCCTGATGAACAGGTTCTGGTCATGGAATTTGAACTGGATCCTGACGACAAGGTTCAGGCAGAGAAGGTTGCAGCCTTCCTTAAGGCTGAGAAGGAACGAAATTCTGCTGCTACTGCCGAGCCTGAGCCGGACAACGAACCGACAGACATATCGGATGCTCCGGTTCATGTACCGATTTCTGAGAAGAGACATAAAACCTCCGGAACAGACACACAGCCCCAAGCGGACAGGGATGATCATCGCCACGAAAAAGCCAGTCATCAAGCGGTTATAAATGATCAGCACACACACAAAAGCAGCCATCAAGCGGTTATAAATGATCAGCAACGCAAAAGGGTCAACCACACCAAATATGGCCATCAAAATAAAGGCAATGTAAATAATCAGCATGCCCAAATCCATCATGCAGGGAGCCATGATACTAAAAAGCAGCCTACCGTCATGCCGAAATTACTGGCATGGATCGTCGCCATCATAATCTGCTCACTACTGGGACTTTTCATATACTGGCGTTTAAAGAGCTTCACAAATGATGTACAGACAGGAACCCTCCCACCATCGGACAGTTCCGATGTTGATAATGATGTTCCCGGCAGTCTCCCTGCCATATCTGATCTTGTAGACAATGTTTTGTCGGATGGTGGAAGCTCATACTATATGCCTGACATTAGGCCTCACTGTGTAAGCAGCACAGATCCTTCCAATTATGTATCTTACACAGATGTAAATGTGGATGGTGTAACACTTGACAGCGTTTCGGATTACAAGCCTAAGGCTGAGATAAGCTTCAACAAGGGAAGCAATTATACCAATATCGATGGTATCGTCACTTTCAGGGGAAATAACTACAGAAACGCCCCTACCTATGGTTATGCCAACATGTCCTCATTCAAACTTGAGAGAGAATGGTCTGTAACAACCGGCGGGCTTACTTCAGGGGACTCAACCTGGACAGGCAGCGGTTGGACTGGTCAGCCTCTTATAATGAAATGGCCGTCGTCAGTTAGGCAACACATGAACATGTATGACTGGGCAAAAGAAAAAGATGACCTGGTAGAAGTTATATATGCATGTATGGACGGAAATATATACTTTATCGATCTGGAGACCGGTGAACTCACAAGAGACACCATGTCACTGGGATATACCTTCAAGGGTTCCGGAGCCCTTGATCCGAGAGGATATCCTATATTATATGTAGGTGCAGGCTACAACAGTAACAAGGGTGTTGCAAGAGTATTTGTGGTAAATCTCTTAGATTGCAGTGTAATGTATGAATTTGGTAATTCAGATTCATTCTCACTGAGAGGCTCCTTAAGCTTCTTTGACTCCTCTGCTTTAGTAGATGCTGCAACGGACACGCTTATATATCCCGGGGAAAATGGTATATTATATCTCATAAACCTGGGAACAAAATATGATGAGGAAAAGGGCACACTGTCGATCAATCCTAATAATATAGTCAAATGGCGTTACCTGACCAAGCGAAGCAGCACCCAGTACTGGCTTGGTATGGAAGACAGTTGTGTAGTGTATAAGGGATATCTTTATATAATGGATAACGGAGGTCACTTCTTCTGTCTTGACCTTAATACCTTAGAGCTTGTATGGGTTCAGGACAGCCTTGATGACTCTAACTCCACTCCTGTTCTCTCAGTTGAGGGTGACAAGGTATATCTGTATGCCAGCACCTCCTTCCATCAGGGCTGGCGAAGCTCAAGTACGGCGCCTGTACCAATATGGAAGGTAGACGCAGAGACCGGTGAGATAATCTGGCAGACTGAGTATACATGTTACTCCCAGGAAGGAGTATCAGGCGGCGTTCAATCTACTATAGCCGTAGGTCGTGAAAGCCTCTCGGATTATATATATGTAACAGTTTCAAAAACCGGTGGACCTTACGACGGAGTACTTGCCTGTCTGTCCAAGAAGGATGGAAAGATCATGTGGGAACATGTATCAGCATATGCCTGGTCATCTCCTGTATGTGTATACAATTCCGACGGAACAGGACGAGTATTATACGCCTCAAGCGGCGGTAAGCTTTATATGTTAGATGGTCTTACCGGGGAAACAAATGACACCATAGAATTAAGCCCCGGATGTATAGAAGCATCTCCTGCCGTATACAACAGCACCCTGGTCATAGGAACCAGATCATGTACCATCCAGGGTATCAAACTTAAATAATAGTCTATAATCTTTGGATTTTATCAACCTAAAAAAGACTGTGATGTAAATTGCCTCACAGTCTTTTTTACTATATGTCATAACTAATATGTTGTAAGTATCGTATTCCTTTCAGGGAATAAAAGCTGTCCGTAGTTTATGGCTGCCATTGCTTCACACTTAAGTGCTGACGGAACTTCCACTCTCTCAAGATTCTGGCATCCATGAAATGCCAGTTCATTAATATATTTAACTGAAGAAGGAATCTTAATGCTTCTTATATGACTATGCATATTAATGAATATAGACTTTATTCCCTCAACACCATCAGGTATGGTAATATCCACATCTGTTCCAAAGTAATCATATACACAATTATTTACAATTACATATTCATTTTTGTCTTTCAGTGCCTTGCATCCTGTAAACGCTCCATCTCCGATACTTTCTATAGTATCCGGTATTTCTATGTCTGTAAGACTTCTGCAATTCACAAATGCCGTATCCTCAATCTTTCTGATATTGGCAGACATATGCACTTTCTTCAACATACGACAATCTGCAAATGCTCCATCCCCTATTTCTGTAACGCTGTCAGGTATAACTACACTGGTAATCATAACCCTGGTATCGCAAAATGCAGAATCACATATCCTGACTACACCTGATGGTATAACAACATCTGAATTGTCACCATCATAGTAATACAATACATTTCTGACAATTACAAAACCATCGTCATCCGCCATTCCTGTACAGTAATTAAAAGCCCCCTTGCCAATCTTCGTCACACTGTCAGGTATGGATACCTCACCAATATTTCTGCACTCAAAGAATGCCAGTTCCCCAATCTCCTTAACCCCATCAGGAATAACAACCTTCTTCTCCTCCGAACTACAATCATACCCAATCAGCTTTCCGTCTTCAATTCTCATACACATTTTTGTTCCTCCCTCTTTTTATAAATTACCGGTTCGATGTTTTTCGTCAAAATATAACAATATTAATTTTTGCCTAAAAGAACTTCAAATTATTTTTTAACATTATTTTTGACGAGAGCACTTTAGCATTTTGCAAAACATTTTTCAATATTTTTGGGGCAATTTAACATGAACGGCATGTATTTGGCATAAACGACATGTTTTTTTATATTTTCGGACAAAAAAAGAGGTCATTAGACCTCAATTTTTTAAATATCTGATTACAAATTCTACACTTTTCTCACTATTTTCATCACAGTTATAGACCTTAATATAGCCGTTATCTTCATCAATTATGGCCTTTGCCAGTGCAAGTCCTATGCCCACACTGTCACTGTCTGCATGCTTTCCACGGTAAAATCTTTCAAACAAATGAAGCATATCACTCTCATCCACAGGCTCTCCATCATTCGAAATATTTATCTGGCTGTAGGTTTCACTGCTTTCATAATATACATCCACCCTGGACTCAGCATGCTCTATGGCATTCTTAATGATATTTGTCACAGCCTCAGTCTGCCATATAGGATCACAGGTCATGGAAAGATCTTCTCCGTGACTCACCTTAAGCTCTATCCCTTTAAGATCCGCCAATGCTTCAACATTGGATACAGCCTTGTCAATAATGCTTTCCAAAGGCACCGTTTTTCTTATATATTTTATGGTGTCTGCCTCGAATCTGGACAGCTTTAATATATTCTGCACAAGGAAGCTTATGTTCTTAACATCCCTCTTGGCATTCCTTATAAGCTTCTTTCTATCCTCATCACTTATATCCGGATTATCACTCATATTGTCAAGATTGATCATAACAGAGGTTATAGGTGTCTTAAGCTGATGAGATATGTCTGACAGCGCATCCTTAAGCAGCTTCTTCTCTTCCTTTGAATGCTCTGCTGCCTCCTTAAGCATTATCATGGTCTTATACACCTCGTTCTTAAGTATGGACAGCTCATCCTCCGAGTTATTATCTATCTTAAGTACGTAATTGCCCCGGTTTATATTGGATATATACTCCGCGATCTCCGCAATGTCATTACGTCTTTTACAATTGTATATGGAAGAAACCAGCACCACCGCCAATATGATAAATGCGATACAGCCTACCTGTATTATCAGGTATTTCTCAAAGTACCTGTCATTTTCCACTATAACACTGTCCCTGCTTATATCTATGCCGTATCTGCTGAAGAATTTCTCATCTACGGCAGTGTTCCGGTCATTTATTATGGTCATAAGCTCCCCCGGACTTATGTCAGGATACCTGTCAGCCACCAGGCTGCAGATACTGCCAATCCTGCTGTTATAGTTGGACATGTATGTCTTATACATCCGGACGTCCATATATATAAGAACCAGAACGCCTATAACCGACACCAGGATCACTCCTGTTATCTTTCTTTTATGATTTAACGATTTCAATGTATTTCCTCTCCCTGTCTGACCTTTGACATCAACAGTCTATCCTGTAGCCGACTCCCTTTATGGTCTTGATAATGTCAGTTCCAAGCTTGTCTTTTATACGCTTCATATACACTGTGACAGTATGATCGTACACGTCATTTCCCGTTGCCTCCCATATAAGGTCTATCACATCACTTCTCTTCACTGCCTTGTTATGATTGGCAAATAAAAGATTCACGATCTTGAGCTCAAGGCTTGAGAACTGTATCTTCTCTCCGTTCTTAAGAGCCTCCATCTTGTCCAGATCATAACTGATATCCTGTACCCTCAGAAGTGACTTTTGCTCTGTCCGCCTGAGTATCCTGTTTACCCTTGCCATAAGCTCCCTTGTTGAAAATGGCTTGGTGATATAATCCTCGGCACCCATATCCAGTCCCTTGACTATATCCTCCTCTTCATCCTTTGCCGTCAGGAAGATAGTAGGTATCTTCTTTCCTGCGATCCTGTTCTTATAAAGATCAAAGCCATTGCCGTCAGGAAGATTTATATCTAACAGTATAAGACCTGCACTCCCGCTATCCACGAGAGTGTAGGCCTCTGCCATTGTCGGTGCAACCTTAAGAACATAGCCTGCAGCTTCAAAGGCGAACTGCAATGCCTGATAAATGCTCTGATTGTCTTCTATCAATAATATTTCCGCCATAATACCTCCACGCCATGAGCCTGTGTATTATACATTCTCATTTTTTATGGTTTCTATTATATTCTTTCCGTTGATCTTTGTCATTGATAATTTCATGATGATCATCAACAATGCAAATACTACCACAACACTTATTACTGCCGGTATGATCGGAGGATTAAATGCAAATTCTATAACACCATTCATAAGTATCTTATATATTCCGTAGGATACCAGAAATCCCATAGGAATTGCTATTATAAGCGCCTTTCCTCCGACAAATATACATTCAAGTCTTATCATCCGGTTAAATTCCTTGTTTGTCATACCGATACTTCTAAGGGTTGCGAATTCTCTTGCGCGAAGCTGCATACTGGTATTTAAGGTATTGATTATATTGGTAACGCCGATGAGGGCGATTACTGTAATAAGTCCGTAGGTAAATATTGCGATCAATGTGAACATAGAATTCATGCTCTTTTCACTTGCATCAACATTGTCCATGTTGTAATCGTCACTTGTACAGCCAAGTCCGTTCATCATCTTCTCTATGTTATCCTGAAGGAGATCTGCATTATCAGATACCATATATATTCCATGGCTCACTAACTTTTCATCAGCAAAATCAAGCTCGTTCCAGGTTTTGTTGTTTATCACAAATATAGCCGCTCCGCTTGAATTCTTCCAGCCTAACGGTCTCTCCTTTGTGATTGCACATATTCCAAGATCAAGGGTGTTGGTTCCTGCCTTCTCTCCGTAGTATTCTCCAAAATCTATATTGATGGAATCGCCTGCCTTTACTTTGAAGTACTCACCTTCAACCTTTTTCATCTTGTTGTCAACTTCCACGATCTCTATCTTATTATTTATGAGTATTGCCTTTCCGTCGACTTCCTGCTCTGTAAGCCCAAGAGACTTAATATACTTACTGTAGTTTTCATCATCTATTGCAAGTATATACACCCTATCATTTCCATCATCTGTTGCAAGTACATTCACGTTATCTTCATTTACAGTTCCATAATAATACTTACATTTATCGATCTCCTGTATATTGTCAAGTTTTTCAACCATGGATTCAGGATCTCCGTCTACGTTCTTTGGAGTATAATAAAGACTTACATTGTAATCCCTATCCCCATAGGCAACCTTAGTGGTCTTAAAAGCAAGGGATGTGAAGGATGAGATTGCTATAAATGCAACAGTACATATGATTATGGCCAGTGCTACGGTACGATATTTCCTCTTGTTTCTCTTTATGGCCTTATGGGCGACAACTCCACCCACACCAAATAACTTCTTTATCATCTTCGATGTCTTAAGCTTCTTATTGTTCTTGATCTCAGCCTGATTTCTTATGGCAGATACCGGCGATATCTTTGTAGCCTTCCTGGCACTTCCGTTTGCAGAGAAAAATATGGTTATGCAGCCAAGTAATGCAGCAAGCACTATTGCCCAGACAGAGAAGTTATAAACTACAACTGTATTTAACATACCATCAAGTAAGGTGTTACATATCTTAACAAGGATAAATGAAGCCAGACAGCCAAGTGCTACACCTCCAGGAATCCCCACTAAACCGAGAAGGAAGCCTTCATAAAGCACACTGCCTCTTATCTGCTTTCTGGTGGCACCTACACTTATCAACATTCCATACTGCTTAACCTTCTCTGTAACTGATATCTCAAAGCTGTTCTTAATACAGCATACGGATGTTATTATGATAATAATCATAACCGCTGCCGCCAGTTCATATACAGCCTTAAATGTGTCACTTATAGGCCATACGGATTCGTACTCTATAAGCCAGATATTTGTCTCTACATCCATGCCCGTAGCTTCATACTGCTTACAGTACTCTTTAAAATCCTCCTCTGATGGTTCAGTGCCGTCCCCAAACATAATCTCCTTATAAAGGTTCTCATCAACCTCCATAATACCTGCGATCACACTGTCTCTGTGTCTTAACGCCTTAGAAGTCAGTCTTACATATACTGTTGACGCCTTCTCCATATCATCACAGTAAGTGTAACATGTATATCCCGGGAACTCATAATCCTCAACATTATATCCCGGCCTTTCCATGATACCAACGATGGTAAATGTCCTGGTCTGAGCATTTTCTATGTGCTCATCATCTGTCAGTGGATCCCTCTGTTCAAAAGGGAGCTCCGGATCCTGCTCTGTATCGGTTACACGGGTTCCAAGATCCAAGGTTACCCTGTCACCCACCTTAAGATCAACTCTTCCATTTGTCCTAAGGTGTCTTGGTATGACCAGCTCATCATCCTTCTCCGGAAGACGCCCTTCCACCATATTAGGATTTAAAGTACTGAATCCCTCCTTATCGGTGCCTGCCACATATAAATAGGGCTTTGATTCATTTGCAATACCATCATATTCAGCAAATCCTTCCTCTGACACCAATGCCGTCTTCTCAAAGTTTCTGTTATCCAGGAATTTATCCATATTATCTTCATTGACATTCCTGAAGATGTAGTGGTAATCTCCACTTGCGTCCTTCTGAAAGTTAATGAGACTCTGTCTGAAACACAATACCATAACAGACACGGTAGTAAGTAATGCAACAGCCAGGATAACACCTACCATAGTAACAACTGTTCTCTTTTTATTAAGCTTCATGCTGCTTCTTGTCAATCGTTTTAACAGCTTCATTGCTATCTGCCTCCATTCTTTAATACATGATTCAAAAATATATGATCCACAAATACGCTATGCACACAGATCATTATCACTTGATCCTTCCGTCTTCAATAGTTATTATCCTGTCTGCACACTTAGCCATCTCAAGATTATGAGTGATCATAACTATTGTCTGGTTGTACTCTCTGTTGGATTTTCTAAGCAACTCCACTATCTCATTGCTGGATTTTGAATCAAGATTTCCTGTAGGCTCATCTGCAAGAATAAGTGCCGGTCTGGTTATTAACGCCCTTCCTATGGAAGTTCTCTGCTGCTGTCCTCCTGACAGCTCATTTGGAAGGTGTTTTCTTCTCTTGGTAAGACCTAAGAGCTTAAGAATGTCATCAAGCTCTCCGTCCTCAACCTTTCTTCCGTCAAGCTCCATTGGAAGTGTTATGTTCTCTTCCACGTTAAGGGTAGGAAGCAGATTATAGAACTGGTAGATTATGCCTATCTGTCTCCTTCTGAATATAGCCAGCTTATCATTATTTAACTGGAAGATGTCTGTATCGTTTATCATGACTCTTCCTGATGTAGGTCTGTCAACTCCACCCATAAGATGAAGAAGTGTTGACTTGCCTGATCCACTGGCACCTACGATCGCCACGAATTCTCCCTTTTCTATGGAAAGAGATACATTGTCCAGAGCCTTGACCTCTGTACTTCCCTTTCCGTATACCTTTGATAAATTTTCTACTTTTACGATTTTCATATAAAAAACCTCCCTGTAAATTTGGTCATTATGTTTTCTCTGTTATAGGCTTACAAGCAGAGTATACACATTCCAAAGTTACAGGAAGGTTACTTTAAATATTTTTTATATAATTATATTGATTTTTACTATTGCTTACCATCCAGACATAAACTAATCATATAAGCCGCCAGCTAATGCCATGTTCTATACACTATGATATATAACATGAATTAAACATGCGAAACTGAATATAATTAATAATAAGACCTGTTTTTGCGTCACTATATAAAAGTAGAGCAGCAACCATTGGGAATTGCCTACGGCAATGGGGTTGCTGCGACGTAACGATGTCACAGACATCATTACAATAAATAAAACAGGACACCATACTGTGCCCCACATCTAAGGAGTAACACAATGAAAAATATCAGAAGATCCATAATAATATGTGCCGTACTGGTAATGGTAACAGGCACCCTTATGCATTTCGCATATGATTTTTTCGGCAACAACAGACTTGTCGGCATGATCGCCCCCGTAAATGAATCCACCTGGGAACACATGAAGCTTATATTCTTTCCGGGACTTATAGCCCAGATATTACTCTACTATATGTATAAAAGCACCTATCCACACATTTCATATATCCTGTCCTTAGGAACCCTGGCAGGCACCTTAAGTATCCCTGTTATGTTCTACACATATAAAGGTGTCCTTGGATATGGTGTCCAGTGGATCGATATAACAATATTTTTTATAGCTGTAATCCTGTGCTATCTTATTATATTTAGGAATTACTCCTGCCACATGCCGGACTGGATAGGTTATATACTCCTATTCCTTATGTTCGCCATGATATTGATGTTCTTTATATTCACCTATAATCCTCCGGAGCTTGGGATATTTGCAGATCCAACGGCACAATAATACCGATGCCGGAAATTGAAACATCAGACAACAATATATGTCATCCCCTTAACGATCCGATTGACATATATTGCACAACAGGGGCGGGGCTATGTATATATCATAGTCCCGCCCTTATATTTATTAAATCAATATATATTATTTACACAATATATTACATAAGCTTTCTAAACATTTCCTCAAACTGCTCTAAGCTTGCAGGTCTAGGATTTCCGGGTGCACATGCGTCTGCCGCAGCGGACTCACAAAGAAATGGAAGATCCTCTTCTTTGAGCTTCTCAAGCTTTGTAGGAATACCTACATCTATAGACAACTGCTGAACTGCGTCTATTGCAGCCTGTCTGTAGGTCTCCTGATCCATTCCGGTTGTATCTACGCCAAATGCTTCAGCGATAGCCTTATACTTCTCTCCGGTATATTCCTTATTGAACTCCATTACTATAGGCAACATCATGGCACATGCCACACCATGAGGTGTGTCATATACAGCTCCAAGAGTATGAGCCATTGAATGAGCAATTCCAAGTCCTACGTTAGAATATGCCATAGCTGTTACATACTGGGCAAGAGCCATGCCCTCTCTACCGTCAGGATCGTTATCTACAGCCTTCCTGAGGTTAGCTGCAATAAGCTTGATAGCCTCAAGATCAAGACAATCTGAAAGCTCCCAGGCAGCAGCTGTTGTATAGCCCTCTATGGCATGTGTAAGAGCGTCCATACCTGTTGAAGCTGTAAGTCCCTTAGGCATTGATGACATCATATCCGGGTCAACAACTGCTACATCTGGTATATCATTAGGATCAACACATACGAACTTACGCTTCTTCTCTACATCTGTAATAACGTAATTAATTGTGGACTCCGCACCTGTACCACCTGTAGTAGGTACTGCTATGGTAAATACTGTTCTCTTCTTAGTTGGTGCAACACCCTCAAGAGAACGTACATCTGAAAATTCCGGATTATTGATAATAATACCTATCGCCTTACCGGTATCCATTGATGATCCACCGCCTATGGTGATCATGAAGTCTGCTCCTGAAGCCTTATATGCTTCTACACCGTGCAATACATTCTCAATAGTCGGATTAGGCTTAATGTCTGAATAAAGCTCGTAATCAATGCCGTTGTCCTTCAGAAGATCCGTAACCTTTGCTGTAACTCCAAACTTCACCAGGTCAGGATCAGAGGCTACAAATGCCTTCTTAAATCCCTTTGATGTTACTATACCCGGAATTTCATTGATCGCCCCATGACCATGATAAGAAATTCCATTCAATACAAAACGATTAACTGCCATAATACATTCTCCTTTCACACTTACAATCAAATATGCACACTCCACAGCCAAATTACGATCACCAAGTAGTCCTAAAATAACATAACTTAACAGTCCTTAATTTCATTAATATTTATCCTGGCGAGCGTTGTTATGTGAATTTTGCATAATTAATCGCCTATTTATGCAATAATTTTAACATATCCACCAATTTATTACAATAATGGGACTATAAATATTCTATTAAATCATGGGCTTCATAAAAGGGAGACAGAGACATAATAAAAGAGACCTGAGTAACATCAGACCTCTTCCCTGCAGCTAAATTTTATTCTGCACATATTTAAGCTCTCCTATAAGCCTGCCCACTTCATTGCCCACTCAAAAAAATAAAGCCCTGAAAACTCAGTGTTTTCAAGGCTTTAAAACAGGGGATGAGAGAATCGAACTCCCACCAAAGGTTTTGGAGACCCCTATCATACC
>ERZ773210.126-NODE-126-length-91801-cov-11.049005_pt1 | contig 91801 bp, 72 predicted proteins | sample MGYA00580528_ERZ773210 | MGnify/ENA primary metagenome ERZ773210 (study PRJEB29015, sample SAMEA2737769) | human gut metagenome | biome: human gut; feature: human-associated habitat; material: faeces | place: China | collected 2012 ...
CAGCATTGATTCTGGCAATCCATAACTGTCTGAACTGTCTCTTCTTCTGCTTTCTGCCCTTATAACTCTCTGTAAGAGCTCTCATAACTGACTGCTTAGCAACTCTGTACTGCTTAGATCTTGCTCCTCTATAACCCTTAGCGAGCTTTAATACTCTGTTATGCTTCTTCTTTGCGTTTAATCCGCCTTTAATTCTTGCCATTTTATAAATTCCTCCTTAAACTATATCTCTAAATAAATGTTGTTATACCATTAATCTTAGAGATAAGGCATAATCTTCTTCATTGTCTTAACATTAGTTGCATCAGTCATAGCTGCCTGTCTAAGATTTCTCTTTCTCTTAGCTGACTTCTTTGTAAGAATATGGCTCTTGTATGCCTTCATTCTCTTTAACTTACCTGTTCCAGTTACTTTAAAACGCTTTGCAGCTGCTCTTTTTGTCTTTACCTTTGGCATAATAATCCTCCTAAAAATGTCTGTTAGTTGTTATTTATTTTAACGTTTTTCAGTTAAAAACATCATCATGCTCCTGCCTTCCATCTTAGGAGCCTTCTCAATTACAGCTATATCGCCAAGCTTTTCTGCAAAATCCTCTAATATATGCTTAGTAGAGTCGATATGAGCCATTTCTCTTCCTCTGAATCTTAATGATACTTTAACCTTGTTACCTTTCTCAATGAACTTTCTTGCTGAGTTACACTTAGTATTAAGGTCATTGACATCGATGTTAGGTGATAAACGAACTTCCTTAACTTCTACTGTCTTCTGTTTCTTCTTAGCTTCCTTTTCCCTGCGGAGCTGTTCGTACTTGAACTTGCCATAATCTACAATTCTGCATACAGGTGGATTAGCTGATGGCGAAACCATTACTAAATCTACTCCTGCATCCTTAGCCATGTTTAAAGCATCTCTTAATGCCATAACTCCAAGCTGCTGTCCTTCTTCTCCAATAACACGAACCTCTTTGCATCTAATCTGTTCGTTAATCATTAACTCGTTAATAGCGGTACACCCCCATATAAAAAAATAAAGTGAATAGCACAGCTATCCACTTTCTTTAATCAAAACACAATCCTATATTATGTGTAATTCTTAAATATCAACCCGAGTCGCCCTGTGCGCTGAGGTGAGAGTGGATACTCTGCTTTGCTTTGCAACTATTGCATAATATCATTCCAAGCAGCATATGTCAACCCCATTTTAAAAATTTATTTGCAAAATTTTATTACAATGCAATTAATCTTAAGTCTTGGAATATCACCTCAATAATGATATTATAATACAGAAAATAAATCAAGAAAGGATCTGACATTTATGAAAGATTTTCTTATATCAACTGACACAACTGCCGATTTGCCTGACAATTATGTTAAAGAAAACAACATTGATATCCACACTTTATTCTATGCATTTGGTGAAGTAATCTATGGAACAGACAATACTATGCCTGAGAAAGAATTTTTCGACCGAATGCGTAAAGGCGAGATGCCAACAACTATGGCATGCAATCCGCAAGATTGTAAGACAATATTTGAAAAACGCGTCAATGAGGGCTTTGATATTCTTCATATTGCATTTTCATCAGCACTTTCCAGCAGTTACAATAACGCCTGCATAGCTGCCAATGAAGTTATGGAAGAACATCCGGGAGCGCGAATCGTTGTTATCGATTCTTTAGCTGCTTCAATGGGTGAAGGTCTTATAGTATATAAAGCTATCGAAATGAAGAAATCCGGAAAATCTATGGACGAAATAATAGACTTTGTCAATGAGCACAAGCTTAATGTAGTACATAATTTTACTGTTGATGACTTAAACCACTTATATAGAGGCGGCCGTGTTTCTAAGACTACTGCCATTATTGGTACACTTGCCAATATCAAGCCAATCCTTCATGTAAATAATGAAGGCAGGCTTATTAATATAGGAAAAGTCCGTGGAAGAAAGAAATCACTTATTGCTTTAGTTGACCGTATGGAGGAACATATAGGTTCATACAGGGATAAGAATGATATTGTATTCATCAGTCATGGTGACTGCTTACAAGATGCACAGTTCGTAGCAGGTCTTGTCAAAGAAAGATTCGGCATAGATAACATATGGATTAATTATATATGTCCTACAATTGGCACACATTCCGGTCCTGGAACAGTTGCACTCTTCTTTATGGGTGAATCAAGATAATATACATGCAGAACTGGCAGAGTGTTTACCACCCTGCCAGTTCTGTTATCTGTTCTACCAACGTATTCACATCTACAGGCTTAGATATAAGTCCATTCATGCCTATCTTTTGCAACATCTCCATCTCTGTTCCAAAGCCATCTGCTGTCATAGCAATTATTGGCACATCTGTACATTTTCCATTCTTAGTTCTTATAATTTTCGTAGTCTCTATACCATCTATTCCTGGCATTCTCACATCCATAAGAACTGCATCTATGTCATCCGCCTGTTCACTTTCAAGCAGTTCAATCGCTGAACTGCCATCTTCTGCCTCGTAAACTGTTATATCTTCATCTTCAAGAATATCTCTTACAAGTTCCCTGTTAAAATCATTATCATCAACTACAAGTACACATTTATCCATGCTGTTCTCCTCTGACACATAATCATAAGATTCATATTATAACACATTATTCTCTCTTATTTCTGAAACAAGCTTTCTTCTGTATGCCCTGCAGCCATTTTCATTCCAGTATTTTCTCTTTTCAACCTTAATAACCTCAAATGTTGTATGGAAAATATCTGTCTTATAGCTTGTATATGGTTCTCTTCCTGGATAGAATACAGTAATTGAATCTGCACATTCATCTATCTTAAGACCGTAATCCTTAGCAAACTTTCGTGATTCATAGGGGCTTCTTATCATCTTGATATGTGCATAATATCCTACAAGATAAGCAAAATAGTTAATATCAAATTTATCAAGCCATCTGCCATCACTTGCCATAAATACTATAACAGGGAATGTTCTTTCTTCATCTGCAATCAGTGTTGTAAGATCATCATAATCCTTACTGTCTTCAACGTATCTTACAGATTCCCTCATTCTTTCCACATCAACAATGCCTATATTGTCTGCAATCTCTCCAAAGAAATTAGGTCTTGAAAACAGTACATTTTCATTATCCCTGTATCTGTCTGCCGGCTCTGCATATCTGTTAGATACCGTGAATTTCAGTCTGTCACCTTCTCTGCATACAACTGCTTCAGATATCCATACTCTTGTTGGTATCTTAGTATCAAGATGTGTAGTTTTTTCAGAAAAATACACATTATCTGCATCATATAAAAGATTAACAGAATATCCTGGTTCCGCATTAACATAAGTTCCAGCACTATCTGGCAGGTCTGTAAATACATCCTCAAATCTTGACTTAACCCACGAATATATATATCCTGTAGCTTTTCTGAACGCATCTGCCATGACAAGATTGCTAAGATCAATATATGTATCAGCCTTAAACACCATATATGAGCCAAACTGCTTGAACGGCTCAAATCTTCTTCTCTTGGCTATATTATCATTCTCCTGCTTCTTCTCATGTTCTATCCTTGCAAATGCTTCTTTCAGCCTTTCATCTTCAGGTCCAATCTGGTTAACTATCTTCACAATATTATTAACAGTTATCTCTGGTCCTTTATCTCCTGTATTATCCCAAAGCTGCTTTAACAGTGGTTCTCTCTTAAACTTGTAAAACTTTTTGGCAAGTTCTGTATCTTCATCAAATATCTCTTCAATATATGGATGCAGCGGTTCTCTTGTAAACTTCAGTCTGTAATGGCACCTTAACATATAGTTCCATTTTCTATCTTTGTAATGCTGATGTCCTAAATCTTCAATCAGCCCCACAACTGAATCATCACATAACTCCAGTGTCGCAAGAATACTGTTCATCTTTCTTGCAAGCGCTTCATTACCCGTGCCAAAAGCTGAGCCTTTATATCTCATATCATGTTCAATCTCATGCCAGCCCTCAAAAGAATTAGTTCTTACCTGTATCTCAAATGTATCATCCACATAATCTCCAAGCTCCGGATTAACAATGGTCTTGCTAAGATATCCCGGCAGCTTGAATATTCCGTTAATCTTCATTGCCCTGAACTCATATTCATTGGCCTCTGTTGTATTCCACACGCCCGGCATAGAGAATATCGTATCAAGAAAATTCTTAACAATCTCAACATCATCCGCATAATACAGTATAATTCTGATTCCAATAAGATCCTGCATCTTCTTATCCTGATTCTCTGTCCCCGGTCTTCTGTAATCCTTTAATATAAGTTTATCAAGCATTGAATCAGGAGCTTTCACCCTGTATGCAACCCTGTAATAGAATCCTGCTTTCTTAAGCTTTTCTTCTATAATACTTAGCAGATCATCCTTAACAATATCCGGAACATATATCTTTTCTACATTCTCCTTAGTAAATAATTCATTAATTTCATTCATATCCTAACCTCTTATTCCCGCCACTTTGGCAAACTGTGTCTCCACCCTTGCCCTTAAGCGGTTTTTTATTCCCTCTGTTGCAAATGCAGCTTCAACGCCATTCATTATCATCTGCTTAACATCTTTCTTCTCCATATTAAATGTATCTGCAACCAACGCCAGTTCCCTCGCCTCTGTAGTGTTAGAAACCATCATATTATCCGTATTAACAGTAACTCTTATCCCCTTATTCATAAGCTGCTGTATCGGATAATCCCCTATTGTCTCATATATTTTAGTGTTCAGATTGCTTGTCGGACATAATTCCAACACAACACCTCTGTCTGCAAGTTCCTGCATAACTAAAGGATTCTCTATACATCTTATGCCATGTCCTATTCTTTTTGCCTGAAAATTCAATGCACATTCAACACTTTCTGCTCCAGCTGCCTCGCCTGCATGAATAGTAAATGGTACTCCTTTCTGCACGGCATCCCTGAATACATCTGCAAATGTATCCGTTGCATAAAGTCCTTCTGCCCCTGCAAGGTCTGCCGCCACAACACCGCTTCCCTCTTCAGCATATAATGCAGCAAGTCTTACTGTCTCCATATTAGCATCCTTATTATCATCCGAACGCATACAGCATAATATAAGATTGTGACAGGAATATGACTTCCAGTACTTTCTTGATTCATCGAGTCCCTCACATGCTGCTTCAACAATCTCCTGCTGTGACAATCCTTTTATTGTATGAAGCTGCGGCGCAAATCTTATCTCGCTGTATATTACCCCCTGTTCTTCCTGCTCCTTAACAAGCTGACACACACTATATCTAACAGCCTCACGCGTCTGCAAAAGCTGAAGTGGGAATTCGAACTTTTCAAGGTATTCATTAAGATTCTTACAATCTGATGACACACTCAGCTTTGCTGACAATTCTGCATCATCACCTGTTTCTATATTCTGCATACCACAAAGATGTCTTACAGATTCAAGCGACAATGAACCATCAAGATGTACATGCAGGTCTGTAAGGCAATCCAGTTTTTCTATCCATTCTATATTGCTACTATTCAAAAAAAACACCCTCTAACATAATATTATCTTACATACACTTCTTTACATTTTAAACTGCATTCATTTTATTTGCAACACTGATAAGCTTTTGTCTCCATATTTTACCAAGTATTTTGATAATTTTTATGATTAATTTATATTCAGCGCATTTGCATTAAATATACATGCGTGTTATAATTCATATATCAATATCGTTATAAGTAATCGGGGGATATAATTATGTCAGTTATTCATGAATCAGCAGAAAACTATCTTGAGTCAATATTAATGTTAAGCAAAAAGCTTCCTGTGGTTCGTTCAATAGATGTTGCCAATGAATTAGGTTTCAAGAAATCAAGCGTCAGTATTGCAATGAAGAATTTGAGAGAATCTAATCATATAACGGTAACTAAAGAAGGTTACATATATCTTACAGAATCAGGTAAAGAGATTGCTGAGATGATATATGAGCGCCACCAGCTCCTTACATCATGGCTCATAAGACTTGGTGTTGATCCTAAAGTTGCTGAAGAAGATGCCTGCCGTATCGAACATGATATAAGCAAAGAATCATTCAACGCTATTAAGAAAGCAATATCTTAATTTTTCTCATATAATTTCCTTCTCTGAAATAGCCATGACGGGTAATCCGCCATGGCTATTTCGCTTATTATTTCCAATTGTTTATCCTGCAAATTCCTGTGCCCAGTAGTGCCCATCTTCTCCTGCGACACCCGTACTGTAACCAAGCCCCATTCTTGTATAATTTGAATTTATTATATTGGCTTTATGTCCCTCTGAATTCATCCATTCTAATACAAGTTTTTCTGGAGACATACCATAACTTGCCCATGCAATGTTTTCACCATATGTGCCACTTCCAACTCCGCATATATTAAACACTTCAAAGCAACTATTCCCGTTAGGTCTTGTATGACTAAGCTCCCCTGTCCTGTCCATCTCAATTGCCCTCATGTTAGCTGCATTACACAGTGCCTCATCCAGAACGAGCGGAGCAACGCCAGCATTAGCTCTTTCATTATTAACAAGTTCTAACACCCTGTTTGCAAATTCACTATATGTAACCGTATTAATCTTTGCAATTGCAAGAAGGCTTTCATCATCAATGACATTAGCACTTTCGCCAGAAGAAGAATCATCTGAATTCTCTCCGGCATCAGATGAACCACCATTGTCATCTGATTCTGAGCCATAACCGGAGCCATTATCCTGATAGCTGTCATCCTGACTGGCATCATCCTGATATCCACTATTCTGTGAATTCTCCTGCACATTATCTGTGCCTGTGTCTGCCTGTCCAGCATCTGTCTGATTGTCAGATGAATCTGATGCATTGGCATCCTGCTGATTACTTTCAGTCTGCTTATTGTTCTCACTATCTGTTTTCTGTGTGACTTTTTCAAATGTCTCTTCGTATGCAATTGCTTTAGTTGCTACTTGCTCTTTATTAATGTTCTTCTCTTTAGAAGCCACATTATCTCTGGCAGCGCTGCCACAACCTGCGAACAGACCTCCTGCAATCATTACAGCAATAAAAGCTGCTGTATATCGTCTCTTCATAATATTTGTCCCCCGTTTATCTACTCCTTGACAGTTTCACTGTCAAAGAAAATCATAACATACTGGCATAAGATTTTCCATAAGCATTTTTTGTCATCAATACCATATAAACCTGTATAATTGCCATAAATTACCATTTATACTACTATTATTATGCTGATAAAATGTTATTTTTCTAATAGTCCAATCTCGATTAGATGAACTATGGAGGAATACTATATGCAGGAGTATCGTAATAGAATCCGTGAATTACGTGAAGAAAAACATATAACACAGGTAAGATTAAGTACTGAACTGGGGGTTGCTCAGGAAACCATAAGTGCATACGAACAGGGAAGACACCTTCCAAGCGTCACATCACTTATGAAGCTTAGCGTAATATTAGATGCTAGTATGGACTATATAATGATGAAATCTGATGTCAGAAATGTTGTACAGGTAAAATCATTATCTGATAATGAAACAAGACTTCTCAGATATTATAAAAAGCTTAACACATCAGGTAAAGAAAAAGCACTTTCATACCTCGAAGGCCTTAATGACGGATTAAGAGCTGGCCGTAAATAGCATATTTTTAAGTAATATATAAGCCTCCCTGACAAATATACGTCCGGGAGGCTATTAGTTTAATTAACCTTATTATTCAAGATATCCTGTGTATTCTGCTGTCTTTAATATTTCGTTAGCTCTTGCAATCTCTTCCTTAGTCGGTGGCATTACATCAGAAAGTGTATATGGAATTCCTAATTCCTCCCACTTAAATACTCCAAGTGTATGATATGGAAGCACCTCAAATCTTTTTACTGTCTTTAAGCTGGCAACAAAATCTCTTAACTGTTCAAGATCTTCCTGTGCATCTGTAACTCCTGGAACAAGAACATGTCTTATCCACATATCCTTATTGTGGTCAGACAGATACTTTGCAAGGTCAAGAATGTTCTTATTAGTCCATCCTGTAAGGTCCTTATGCTTCTCATCATTAATCTCTTTAATATCAAGAAGAAAAAGATCTGTGACTGCCATCAGTTTATCAAACTTTTCAAGATACTCAGGCTCCATCTTGAAAGGATTGCCTGATGTATCAAGCGTTGTGTGAACACCATTCTTCTTTGCAATTTCAAAAAGTTCTGTTACGAACTCCATCTGAAGAAGCGCTTCACCACCACTTACAGTGATTCCGCCACCATTCTTCCAGTAATTTCTGTAACGGTAAGCTTTATCGAACACTTCCTGCGCTGTTTCTAATGTTCCGCCTTCTTCTTTCCATGTCTCAGGATTATGACAATATCTGCATCTCATATGGCAGCCCTTAAGAAATACAATATATCTTACCCCTGGTCCATCAACCGAGCCAAAGCTTTCTACCTGATGAATTCTACCTTTAATACTTTCACTCATAGCATTTTCCTCTTCCATAATTATTACTTTATAAATGTATTATCACAAAACAGCGATAATTTACTCCAAAAATATCTACATTTTATAGAAACATATATTTGGTGCATTAAATATAACACATCCCCTATATATTGTCAGTTTGAAATCATCATGTTTGCATAAAAAAGCAAAATGTAGACCTTTTTACCTACATTTATCTGTTTCTATAACGTATTCTCTCAAGCCTGTTTATTTCATAACATTTTTCACACATGCCAAACTTATGATTCCATTCCAGCTTCTTTCCGCATCGTTTGCATCTGTTAAAAAACTCGCCATTAGTAAGCTCGCTTACTATTCGTTCTGATATATCTTCCTTCAACATTCTTATACGCTCATTATATTCTGAAATATTGAGTGCATTACAATACGAATTCAGCAAATCCAGTTTTTTATATAACTGCTCCAGATCATCAAGTTTCATGTTCGTTATATCATCATATTCTGTATCAACATAGTACCACATTCTGCTTACAGGTTCACCATCTGCTGTCATATCAACCAGATCCTGCCACAGATATTTTAATTGTTCACTGTTTTCATCAAATGGTATATTAATAAGACTGTATTCAAGGTCTTTATTAATCTTCTCACCATGTTTTTTCTCAATATATTCAGCAAGCTTAATACGATTCTTAAGATCTGCAACCGAAAAGCATTTTTTCTCAATAGTCTTTAACCATATCTTAAATATTTCCGACAGACTGTATGGCATATCAAGCACTTTTCTAGGCGGCTGTATAACGCAGCTTGTTATCTGTTCATACCTTCCATGAAGAAGCTCACCTATCTGTTCCCTGTCCTCTAAAGAATTAACATATCCCTGATTATACATTCCTTTTCGTCCGGCTCTTCCGGCAATCTGCTTGACCTCACTCATATTAAGAGATCTCTTTGATTTGCCATCAAATTTTCTTGCTTCAGTAAATATAACTCTTCTTATTGGAAGATTCACTCCCATTCCAATCGCATCAGTACATACAACTATCTTACTTTCGCCACTTAAGAACCTTGCAACCTCTGCTTTTCTTACACTGTAAGGAAGCGAACCATATATAACACTTACTTTATAACCTTCCTTTTTAAGCAGTGTTGCAAGCATAAGTACCTTTCTTCGTGAAAATGCGACTAAAGCATCACCATCCTGTATATCATCCGGAAATATGAAATCATGGTCTTCCATTATAAGCCTTGAATTTCTCTTATGTCTTATGTCTGTATATGTGTCTCCACACATTTTTATAAGCATTTTAACGATATGTATTGCATTCGGTGACATGCATATGTGAATAACATCCGCATTGACACCAAGAATTGCTTCTGTCCACGCCCAGCCCCTGTCTTTGTCTGACACCATCTGGGCTTCATCTATTACACAGACATCATAATGCCTGCTTATATCCATCTTCTCTACAGTACACGATAAATGCTTTGCACCTTCCCTTATATCCTTCTCTTCACCTGTTGTTAAAGAACAGTTAATTCCTCTGGCAAGGCTCATCTCCTGAATCTCTAACGCAAGCAGCCTTAAAGGTGCAAGGTACATTCCTGCATCTGCATTGTAAAAATCCTCAAGTGCATCATGGGTTTTTCCAGTATTAGTCTCCCCTATATGCAATATAAAATGTCTATTTATATTTCTGGCTTCAGGATACAGCTGTGTTATATCCTCAGGTATGCTCTCCATTAAGGCGGTCTTTATCTTAAGTTCCTTAAGACTCGCAAGATCCTTTGGCACGAATTTCTTCTTTTTCTTTTTATAGTAATATCTAGCCATTTATTTTCCTATTGTTTTCTTAAATATAAACAAGAAGCATGACAATGCGTAATAAATTACATATTGTCACGCTTCTTTCTGTAAGGTCAGTCTAATTATTTAGCTGCTGCAGGATTATTCTTCTTAGTAGCAATCTCATCCTTAAGCATTGCAACAAATTCGTCCTTAGATACTGTAGTTGACTTCTGCTCGCCGTGAAGTCTGTAGCTTACAGTTCCTTCTGCTGCTTCATTCTTACCAAGCACAATAAGGTAAGGAATCTTCTTTACCTGAGCTTCTCTTACTCTGTATCCAAGCTTTTCTGCTCTCTCATCAATCTCAACTCTGATTCCATTATCAGCAAGATAATCATAGAGACCATGTGCATAAGCATTTAACTCCTCATCTTCATTCTTAACTGGAAGAATTGTAGCCTGTACAGGAGCAAGCCATAATGGAAGGTTGCCCTTTGTCTCCTCAAGTATATAAGCCATGAATCTGTCAAGAGAACCAAGGATAGCTCTGTGAAGAACTACAGGTGTCTTTCTCTGTCCATCTTTATCAATGTATGTTAAGTTGAACTTAGATGGAAGACAGAAATCAAGCTGACATGTTGATAAAGTATATTCATTACCGATAGCAGGCTTAACATTAACATCAAGCTTAGGTCCGTAGAATGCAGCCTCTCCGATTTCCTCTGTGTACTCAATTCCGATATCATTAAGAACCTTTCTTAATGCGTTCTCAGCATTGTTCCACATTTCATCATCATCATGATATTTTACCTTATCCTCTGGATCTCTTAATGAGAGAACACAGCGGTAATCTGTAATATTGAAATCCTTGTATGTCTCAAATATAAGGTCTACAACCTTGGCAAATTCTGACTCAATCTGCTCTGGTGTTACGAAAAGATGGGCATCATTCTGGCAGAAATGTCTTCCTCTCTCAATACCCTTTAATGTTCCACTTGCCTCAAATCTGAAGTCATGTGCAATCTCACCAATTCTTATAGGAAGATCCTTGTAAGAATGCATTTTATTAGCATATATCATCATATGATGAGGGCAGTTCATTGGTCTTAAGACAAATGATTCGCCTTCAACTTCCATAGCTGGGAACATGTTTTCCTTGTAGTGATCCCAGTGGCCTGATGTCTTGTAAAGATTAACTGTACCAACACATGGTGTCATTACATGAAGGTATCCAAGCTTTCTTTCCTTGTCCTTAATGTAATTCTCAAGCTCCTGCCATACTGTATATCCCTTTGGTAAGAACATTGGAAGTCCACGGCCGATTAAGTCATCTGACATGAAAAGTTCCATTTCTTTGCCAATCTTTCTGTGGTCACGTTCCTTTGCTTCCTCAAGAAGCTTAAGATGTTCTTCAAGCTCCTCAGCTGTTGGGAAACATACACCATAGATTCTCTGCATTACATGATTGTTAGCATCGCCCTTCCAGTATACACCAGAATATTTAACAAGCTTGAAATTCTTACAGAGCTTAGTATTATCAACATGAGGTCCACGGCAGAGGTCTGTGAAATCGCCCTGGTCATATACTGTAATGTTGCCATCTTCAAGACCGCTTATAAGGTCAAGCTTATACATATCATCCTTGAACATCTCAAGGGCTTCTTGCTTAGAAACTTCTCTTCTGTATATCTTCTTGCCTTCCTTGCAGATTTTCTTCATTTCTTTTTCGATAGCTTCAATAACTTCGTCATTGATTACATTATCTCCAAGGTCTATATCATAATAGAATCCCTCTTTTACTACTGGTCCAACCCAGAACTTAGCATGTGGATATAAATGCTTAACTGCCTGTGCCATAACATGTGCACATGAATGATTAAGAGTATTCAGTCTTTCATCTTCCTTAAAATTAACCATGATAAATCTCCTTTTGTGTTAATATTTTTGTTGCTATTCTCATCGCTGCTTGTGCTCGTAGCTCATGTTCCAGAGCTTCGCTCTGTCACTGTCGCGGTGCTCCTCGAATATCCATGCAAAGTCCACACCCTGTGCAAGCACAGCTGTTGACTTTCCCTGTATATTCTCATCGCTACTCGCGCAAAAAAGCCCCTTATACAGTGGCTTTCCAGCTTGCTGTATAAGGGGCGAATATTCAATCCGCGGTTCCACCCTTATTATTCTCTCAATCAGGAGAACGTCTCATTATGATTATAACGGAATCACCGTGCCGTATTGGGGCCGCTCAGAGGTGGTTTTCCCATATCCGTATTCTAAAGCACTTCCACCATATATGCTTCTCTCTGTAGAACCGTAACATAGTACTCTTCTCGTCAACACTTTGATTAAAAGTATATTTCAAAAGCTACCTGATGTCAACCTTTTAATCACAGATTTTATATTCAATTTTTAATTCAATTTTCATTTTAAGACAATTTCATATCTCCATCTTTAACCCAGCCAATCTTCTTAAGAAGCATATTAATAAGCGGGCAAAGAACTGCCGGAAGAACAAATGATATAAGTATCATTCCAGCCCAGTCAAATCCTGTAATTGCTGCCTTAGTTCCATTGGTAATGTCATTTACCCAGCCTGAATATACTCCAATCTGACCGACAAATCCGCAAGTTCCCATACCGGATGATACCGGAGTACCATTCATCTGCAGCTTGAACAGGCATGTTGCCATAGGACCTGTAATTGCAGACGTAACTATCGGTGCAATCCATATTCTCGGATTCTTAATGATATTTCCCATCTGAAGCATTGATGTACCAATTCCCTGAGATACAAGTCCGCCCCAGCGGTTTTCCTTAAACGACATAACCGCAAAGCCAACCATCTGTGCGCAACAGCCTGCAACTGCTGCTCCACCCGCAAGTCCTGTAAGTCCAAATGCAGCACATATAGCTGCAGATGATATAGGAAGTGTAAGCGCAATTCCAACAAGTACTGATACCGCAATTCCCATAAGGAAAGGCTGGAGATTAGTTGCAAGCATAATAAGCTCGCCAATCTTCATTGCCGCTTTTCCTAAAGCCGGAGCGATAAGAGCTGCAACGCCTGTTCCAACACCTATAGTAACAAGCGGTGTAACAAGAATATCTACCTTAGTTTCTTTAGAAATCATTTTACCTGCTTCTGCTGCAATAATTGCAACAAAATATACCGCAAGCGGACCGCCCGCACCACCAAGTGCATTAGATGCAAATCCAACAGTTATGAGTGAAAACAGCACAAGTGGAGGACATTTCAGCGCATAACCAATAGCAACTGCCATTGCCGGTCCACTCATTGCTGACGCAAGCCCTCCAACTGTATAATTTACGCCACTCACTGTTGCCACAGTATTAGTAAGAAAACCGATATGTAACTGTGTTCCCAGTGTATTAAGAATTGTTCCTATAAGCAGCGAGCAAAACAGTCCCTGTGCCATCGCTCCCAGTGCGTCAATTCCATACCTTTTAACTGAAACTTCAATATCCTTGCGTTTCAGAAATTCCTTAAATTTCTCCCACATAATAAACCTCACTTTGTAAATTTTCATTATGATAGCATATTACAGGGGGATTGTGAATATAGCAATTTTTGCTCACCCTATATCATCCAAATTGGTATGATATAGTTATCTTTATCAATTGCACCAAGTGAAGGCTTCATACAGACAACTGCTCCTTTAGAGCGCGGTGTTGACGCCTTGTCAAGCGTAAACGCTCCATCTCACCACCTGCTATTTCTGCCTGAGAAAGGGATGTCATAGAAAGCACTGCCACTCTTCCCGCTAAGGATTCCTGTACTCCCCGCATTAATTTAAATATCTGTGAACCAATCAACCAGAAGCTTCCTGGTTCATGGTTTTTATCTACGCTCATCTTAATATAAGCAAATAATTCCAGTGCATACTGAACTTCACCAATTAATACAGGAGGCTTGTGTAATTGTAAGAATAATTCTGGATCAGACTTAGCAAGTGCTCTTTCATTCAAATCATCGAGTGTAACATATCCTCTTTTCGTTCCTTCCTTTAACTTCTGCAACATTGTCGTATTGCCCACTTGTCTTGGTCCTGTAACAAGAACTACTGGATATTCCCTTGTAACTTGATTTATCACATTCTCCAAATTTCTTTTAATATAGCTCATACGCCAGCCTCCTTTCGGCTAATTTCTATTATAATCGTCTATCCCTTCGCTATAATTATAAATATTTATAGAAAAAGGGCATTTTCTTTTTTACTTATATCCCCATAGATACTACAATTCCTACCGAAACCAAACACTACAGTTGTAACTTACCATCTGTCTTTATAAATTAATATGAAGTTATCATTGGTTTTATCTTTAAGTCAACCTGGCACCACACTTATTCAAATCAAATATCCATCAAATTTTCTGTGTAAAAAAATATATTTTTTCTGTCATATATATAATATCCATTTTAAAAAGCATCAGGTTACTAAAGGAGGAACTGACATTAGAATGGGAGTTATAAAAGAAAGCGAGGAATAAAATATGAAAACTAACATAATTATCGACAACAATGGCATCCTACAAGATAAGTTTATTAATGAAACCTTTGTGTATATAGTTGAAAAAAAAGTTTTATCAGGAAAAATCCCGAAAAATGATTTTATTAAGGCAAAAATATCAAAAATAAAAAAATATCAAATTAAACCAGGACGCTGCATCATTATCTCTGACAACCTGTTTGTTATAGAATATGTTGATCAATTTATTTGTCAAATAAAATGCATTGATGGATACAAGAATGGCATTACACGCGATGTACCTACAGTTATGCTTTGTGAATATCTAAGAATTATTGAAAAATATTCTTAAAACACTGCATGATATAAGGCGTGAAATTTCAAAAAACTGTCAAACTATATGTCAAAGTCAGAGAAAAGGTGTATGACATATTACACTTTTATTTAGTGTATTACACTTTTTCTCTCAAAATATAGAGCAGCACTATTCTTTAAAGAAAAGTGCCTGCTCTATATTCAAATTATCTCTGTCGGATATTTTTAAGAATTGTACCCCGTGTCAAGGACATGATGGGTACAATTTGCCTTCCTATATAACAATTATCTTATATTACAACCCCATTACAATGGTCAATCTCATGCTGGATTATCTGCGCTGTCCAACCCGAATATTTTCTATGCTGTTTCTTAAAATTCTGGTCAAGATAATCCACTTCAATATCCTGATATCTCGTACATGAACGCACACCTTCTAATGACAGGCATCCTTCCTCCGTCTGGTATTCTCCTGACTTATTAGTTATTACCGGGTTAATCATTGAAAACTGAAATGGTCCTGCTGCCACCACAATAATATTCTTTTTGACCCCAATCATATTAGCAGCCATCCCGACACAGTGGTCAAGATTGGCTCTTAATGTATCAAGTAAATCTTTAACCACCTGTTTATCCGACTCTGTTGCATCCACTGATTTCTGTGCCAGAAAGAATGGGTCTCTCACTATTTTCTTTACCATTAGCTGATTCTCCTTATTATGATACCTATCAATAGTCGTTTTCACAACACTTATAGGTTTATTTTATATATGTCTGCTATCTTAGTTTTGTTTTTTAATTAAAAAGCCTATAAGATGTCTTAAGTTGACTGCTCTTATAGGCTTTTTATTCCATATTTTTCAATTTTGTTTGTGAATTAACCTATCAATGCATAATAAATATGATTCTTATAGGGAAATTGCAAAAGCACGCCCAGAACGCTCACTAACCAATGAACTCTCAACAATGCCAGCTCGAAAAAACTCTCCCGACGCAGATTCTACATACATCCTGCCTCATACCATACGACGTACCCTTACAACAGTTTTCCTAAGAAATCCTCGTCTCACGAATCACTTTTCTGACAGCCAGCACCTTGCCTGCTGAAACTGAAAGCTCATCGACACCCATCTTAAGAAATTCTTCTGTGAGTGTTGTGTCTGCACCGAGTTCCCCACAGATACCTGCCCAGATTCCCTCTGCATGTGCATTCTCAACAACCATTCTTATCATGGCAAGAATGGCTGGATGATGAGCATCGTAGAAATCATCAAGCTTTGTATTCTGACGGTCAATCGCAAGTGTATACTGTGTCAAGTCATTAGTTCCGATACTAAAGAAATCCACCTTCTTAGCAAGCTGGCGGCTCATAATTACAGCAGCCGGAGTCTCAATCATAATTCCACTCTTAGGATTACCGAATTCAATTCCCTGCTCTGTAAGCTCAGCCTTAACTTCATTCTCAATAACCTTAATCTTATCAACTTCCTGTTCGCTGATTATCATAGGATACATGATAGATATATTTCCATATGCGCTTGCTCTGTAAAGAGCACGTAACTGTGTCTTGAATATCTCAGGTCTTGTCAGGCATATCCTGATTGCCCGGAGACCAAGAGCAGGATTATCCTCTTTATCCAGTCCGAAATAATCACACTGCTTGTCAGCACCGATATCAAGAGTCCTTATAATTACCGGTTTTCCTGCCATACTTTCAGCTACAGTACGATATATGTTGAACTGTTCTTCTTCTGTTGGAAATGTATCAGATTCAAGATATATGAATTCACTTCGAAACAGTCCGATTCCTGCTGCATCATTGGCAATAACATTTGCAAGGTCCTTAATGTTACCAATATTAGAATAAAGCTTAATCTTCTTGCCATCTAAAGTCACATCTTCCTTGCCTTTAAGTTCCTGCAAAAGAGCTTTCTTCTCATTGTCTTTGCGCTGTTCCTCCTGCATTTCTGACAGGGTTGCCTCATCAGGTTCAATATATACGACACCGTTAGTTCCATCGACAATACCAAGCTTGCCATTAAGAGATTCATCAATAACAATATCTGAACCAATTAAAGCCGGAATTCCCATTGTTCTTGCAAGAATCGCAGTATGCGAATTAACTGAACCCTTCTGTGTAACAAATGATAATATCTTGCTCTTATCCATCTGGACTGTCTCTGATGGTGCCAGATCCTCTGCCACCATAATAACAGGTTCATCTGCATCTATACCGCTTCCTGTATTGCCGGAAAGTATTCCTAACAATCTTTCTGTAATATCTTTGACATCTGCTGCTCTTCCACGCATATATTCATCGTCCATGGCTGCAAACATCTGTGAAAAATTATCCCCTGTCTGGGCAATGGCATATTCTGCATTCACCATCTGACTATCAATAATATGCTCAACAGATTCCTTATAATCGTCATCTTCAAGCATCATCTGATGAATCTCAAATATTGCCGCATTAGCCTCGCCAACTTCGCGAAGTGCTTTATCATGAAGTTCCCCCAGTTGTTTAAAGGCTGTTTCTACAGCTTCATAATAACGGTTCTTCTCAGCTTCTGCATCAGTAATCTTTACACGCTTAACCTGATGTTCACCTTTCTCATACACCATTATCTTACCTATAGCAATGCCTCCAAATACACTTTTTCCAGTATATTTATTCATGTGCACCTCCTGTCTGCTACATATTGCTCTTCATGAATTCTTCAATCTTAGCTGCTGCAGCCTCTTCATCTTCACCTTCTACAGTAATTGTAACTTCATTTCCACATTTTACAGCAAGTGCCATAATACCGAAGATTTTCTTGCAGTCTCCTGACTTGCCATCCTTAGTAAGAATAATCTTGCTGTTAAATTCCTTAGCGGCCTTTACAAGCTCTCCTGCTGGACGAGCATGTATGCCTTCTGCATCTGTAATAACGTACTTAAATTCCTTCATAATTAAAAACCACCTTTCTTAGGCTGCTTTCTTCTTAAAGAGCCCTAAACATATTGTTGAGATGATAGTTCCTGCCACAAGTGCAATCACATAATATATTGCATTGCCTACTACAGGGAATACGAAAATGCCGCCATGTGGTGCCATTAAAGTACATTTGAAAAACATACTGATGGCACCTGCTGCACCTGAACCTATGATACATGCTGGTATTACATGTAAAGGATCTGCTGCCGCATAAGGTATTGCACCTTCTGTTATAAATGCAAGTCCCATAATAAAGTTAGTTGGACCGGCATCTCTTTCTTCCTTAGTAAACTTATTCTTAAAAAGTATTGTTGCAAGAGCAATCGCACATGGTGGAACCATACCACCTATCATTACTGCTGCCATTATATCATAATTACCTGCCGCAATGGAAGCAGTTCCGAAAACATATGCTGCTTTATTGAATGGTCCACCCATATCAATTGCCATCATGGCTGCAAGTATGAATCCAAGAAGAACCCTGCTTGTACTTCCCATTCCTGCAAGGAAGCTGTTAAGTCCTGTGTTAATCCCACCCATTACAGGCTCTACAATAAATGTCATTCCAAGTCCTATTACCAGAATACCCACTACCGGATATATAAGTACAGGTGCTATCTTTTCCAATGCCTCTGGTAACTTATCACATATTTTTCTTAAAAGAACTATAATGTATCCTGCTGCAAAACCTGCAACCAGAGCGCCTAAGAATCCAGACTTTCCATTAGCTGCGATATAACCACCAACAAAACCAAGTGCAAGTGCCGGTCTGTCACCAATGGCCATTGCAATAAATCCTGCCAGAACAGGGAGCATGAAGCCAAATGCTGCTCCACCGATAGACTTAAACAGTGCCGCAACAGGTGTTATCGTACCAAAATTGCTTCGTTCTGCCTCTGACAGTGCATTCATATCAACATTAAGTCCATCAATAAGAAATGCTATGGCAATCAGAATACCTCCGCCTACAACGAAAGGTAACATATGTGATACACCATTCATAAGCTGTGTATATATCTTATGTCCAATTCCGCCGCCTTTCTTTGCTGATGCGCTTTCCTTCTTTTCAGAAATTCCTGCCTTATATACAGATGCATCTCCTGCAAGAGCTTTCTTTATAAGTTCATCTGCTTTATTAATTCCATCTGAAACCTGACACTCAATTACTTTCTTTCCATCAAATCTCTCCATTGGAACCTGTGCATCTGCTGCTACAATAATACATTCTGCTGATTCAATATCTGCATCTGTCAACACATTCTTAGCTCCGCCAGAACCTCTTGTCTCAATCTTAATTGCACATCCAGCCTTAGCTGCTGCCTTCTCAAGTCCTTCTGCTGCCATGTAAGTATGTGCAATACCTGTAGGGCAGGAAGTAACTGCAAGAATCTTAGCCGGCTTATTATCTTCCTTTTCAAGTCTTTCATCTATACTCTTGGCTTCTTCGTCAGCCCCATCAATAATTTCAAGGAATTCCTCCGGGCTTCCGGCTTTCATAAGCTTTGCTACAAAATTCTCATCCATAAGAAGCACTGATAACTTACTTAACACATCAAGATGTACATTATCCTTAGTATCCGGTGCTGCAATAAGGAAAAGAATCTTTACCGGCTCATCATCAAGCGATTCAAAATCAACTCCATCCTTAATAACCATTGCTGCAAGTCCTGGTGCATTAACGGCACTGCATTTGCCATGAGGAATTGCTATTCCTTCTCCCACACCTGTTGTACTTTCTTCTTCTCTTGCATATACTTTAGCCCTGTAGCTTTCGATGTCATCAATCTTTCCGCTCTTTGCCATAAGTTCTACAGCCATATCAAGAGCCTCACTCTTTGTCTTAGGAGCAGCATTAAGATTGATACTTCTCTTATCCAGTAAATCTGTAATTCTCATAAAATACCTCCTTTACATTATCCCTTGCAGGTAACCTCTACCCGCTTTAATACCTCTAAAATCTCTCTTTTTGTTGCAAGATTTTCTGAAAATGCACTGGCACTTCCTGTTGCAACGCCCATTCTGAATGCATCTTCATAATTACATGTCTGAAGATATCCCGCCATAAATCCTGCAACCATTGAATCACCTGCACCTACTGAATTCTTAAGCTCGCCCTTTGGTGCATCTGCTTCATATACCTTTCCATATTCATCAATAAGAACTGCGCCTTTTCCACCCATCGATATAAGCACATTGACAGCTCCCATATCCTGCAGCTTCCTTGCATATGGAATAACCTCTTCCTTAGATTCAAGCTTAACACCAAATATATCTCCAAGTTCATGCTGATTAGGCTTGATAAGAAATGGGTGATATTCAAGAACATTAAGTAAAAGCCTGCTTGTCGCATCAACTATAATCTTAACGTCTCTTCCCTGTAGTCTTTCCATAATTCTTCTGTATATATCGTCTGATATACACGAAGGAATACTTCCTGCAAGTACAAGAACATCTCCACTTGAAAGTCTATCAATCTTACTTACAAGAGAATGGAGATTATCTTCTGATATCTGAGGTCCCATTCCGTTAATCTCTGTTCCATCTATGTTCTTAATCTTCATGTTTATTCTTGAAAAGCCATTATCAACCTGAATAAAATCCGTATTAATGCCATATTCTGATACCATGTCACATATCTGTTTCCCAGTAAACCCGGCTACAAATCCAAATGCTGTTGTATCAAATTCAAGATTATTAAGAACTATTGAAACATTAATTCCTTTACCACCCGGAAGCATATGCTCATATGATGTTCTATTCGTCATTCCCAGCTCAAAACTCTTAACTTCCACTATATAATCCAGTGATGGATTAAATGTTACTGTATATACCATTGTCTCTCCTTTCTGGCTTCACGACCTTTTTGTTATATTTATAATACAGTCATATTCGTTCAAAATCAATCATATTCATTTACAAACTTTTAGATTATTTTTGTGCATTTTTCACAAATTATCATCAAAATACCTTCTCTAAATATGCATTGTGTATCAACTTCATAACTTTCAGTATCGGCCAAAAACAAAAAAATATGCCAGAACTTCAGACTCAGCCAAAGTTCCAGCATATTAGTATTATATATTATTATATTAATGTTTTCCCTTAAGAAGTGGTGATAATGGCTTATATATAAGCATTGATATTCCCACGTCAATAAGTCCCTTAACTATTGTAAAAGGAAGATTAAAGCATATCAGACACTGCATGATTGATTTCATAGATGGAATTATAGCCTGATACAGACTTAATATTACCACCTCTGGCATTGCCAGTTTATAATACACAGGATACACTATTAAATAATTCGAGAACACACTGAATACACCCATTGCCATGGCACCGCATAAACCGCCAAGCAATGCTCCTGTCTTAGACTTTTTCTTCTTATAAACAATTCCTGCTGTAAACACGAATACGGAACCGAGTATAAAGTTAGAAAGTTCTCCAACAAGCATACTCTGTGAAGCTGCCAGATGTACAACATTCTTAATGAGACATATTATAATGCCTGCCACTGGTCCGAGTGCATAAGCACCAAGTAACGCCGGAAGATCCGAAAAATCAAACTTGATAAATCCTGGCATAATAGGAATCGGTATCTCCAGATACATAAGAACTACTGCTACTGCTGAAAGCATACCCGTCACCGCTATCGTTCTCACATTACTCTTAGTATTAACATTACTCATTGCTTTTATTCTCCCTTATATTCTGTAATATTATTCCGCCTCCTTAAGGTGCATCTTTTTTGATGCATGCTCCATAGCTTCAACAAGAGTTCTCATATCACTAAGTATCTGTGTAGTTCTTTCTTCACCAAGTTCAGCAATAACATTACCATAATATTCTCTGTTATTGTCCTCTCTTTTTTTTAAGAAATCCCTTCCGGCATCAGTGAATACGAGATATGTACCATCTGTTCCTTTGCCATCATGTTTCCATAAAGCATAGCCCATGTCCTTAAGACTGCTTGCGATTGCCGATGTCTGTGGAATTGATATTCTCATAAATGAAGACAAATCCTTAAGATATGTCTTATCCTTGCCATCAATACAATCTTTCTCCATTACCTTGAGCGCAATATAATCTGCCAGCTCAAGACCATTGTAAAAATTCTTTCTTCTCTCCTTATCCATCAGGAACCTCTGAAATATAAGTTCTGTAGATAATTCGAAGCTTTCAAAACTATTGTTCATACCCCTATCTCCTCTCTGTCTTAAAATAATGATTCGATAGATTTATATTACCAGAAAAATCCTTATATGTCTGTATAACAATCATGAACAATTATTAAAAAGTTATAAACTCATTTTCTATTGTTTACAGCATTCGGCCCATCTGTAACCCACTTGTATAAGTTCAGATTCATCCGCATAAGAATAAATCTTATTCTTAGTACCTATTCTCAATGCATTTTCACAATCATGCTTATGAATCAGCATCGACCTGTTATTAAGTATATAATCATAATCATTAGAAACATCGTCTGCCTTAACCGCAACATCAATAAACCGGCCTGTGTATTTTGATTCCCCTGTAGAATATATGTAGTCAAGCCCAGGCTGGACATTATATAGAAAAACATTAAAGCATATTCCCTCTCCATTATCTTCTACAGAATATGCTTCCATAAGAACCCCTCTGCACATAAGTTCTTCCTTGTTAAATACCGGTGTCACTCTGTACATTACATGATTAGACGTTTCTTCAAGATATCTTGCAATCTTTACAACATATACATTCATATTGTCTGTCATATATGGACTCGCGGTTATATAATTCTTCTTATCTGTATCAGAACCGCCGAAACACCATGGAATAATCTGGGTTCTTACCTGACAGGCACCGCCAATCTCCTCATATGTGGCATTATTCCATCCTGTCGGATGAATACTGTCAGAATCGCCTTTCTTATCATCTTCTACAGGCATAGAATCATAATTAATACATGCAATAGCCGATGTTCCTCTTTTAAGGCTGTCAAGCGGTCCATATTTCAGATAGCGTTCATTTTTAATCTCTGAACCTGTAAAATACGGCTTATTATCATTAACATATACATAAGGATTATCACCCTTATATTCCGTAATATCATCATAGGAAAACTGAATACTTTTTGAATTAACATTATTAGCAGAAACATTTGCAAAAAGCTTATATCCGCCAATCACAATCAACACAAGTAATATTATCCCTATTATTTTCTTTCTCATTTCGTATTACCCTTCTTCATTCCTGGTACCTGTGCCAGAATAACCGCTATAAATACCAGAACGCAACCCATTATCTCTCTCTTTTTTAATACCTCTCCAAGTATAATCCATCCTGCAAGCACCGCAAACACTGATTCAAGGCTCATTACAATAGATGCCACCGAAGGCTGTGCATATTTCTGTCCAACCATCTGAAGAGTATATGCTATACCACTCGACAATACACCTGCATATAGTATCGGAACAAGTGCAGCTTTAATTCCTGCAAATGTAACATTTTCCTTAAATATCATAGCAAATGTTGAAATAATTGCAATAACAATAAACTGTATACAGGACATTTTCATACTGTCAGCACTTGAAAATTTATCAATAACAAGAATGTGTATTGTAAAGCATATTGCTCCAAGGAACACAAGGACATCACCAAGGTATATTCCGGATGCCCCGCCAGACATACATAAAAGATACATTCCGGCAACACATCCTGTAACAGAAACTCCTATTATCCAGTGCATTTTCTTACCCATAAAAACCGAAACCACTGAAACCATAACAACATACGTTGCTGTTATAAAGCCAGACCTTCCTGATGCTGCAACGCCTTGTGGATACACACTTATTCCATACTGCTGGAATGTCATTGCTGCAAAAAGAACAATTCCGCATATTATGCCTGCACCCAATGGCCATGTCTGTAAACAACTGTTATTCTCTGTATTAATCACTTTTCCAGAATTATTTCTTTTATCCAACACATTTTTAATTACAATTACAACTGCCAGAAACAGTGCACCGACTATAGACCTTGCAGCATTAAATGTAAATGTCCCAACTGCTCCTGCACCACTTGTCTGTGCAACAAATGCCGTCCCCCAGATAAATGCAGCAAGAAGCAGTATCAGGCTTCCCTTTATATTATTCATTACTCTTACCCTTATTAATATATTTGATACCTATAAATGCACCTATAAGAATAAAAAAACCTATAATAAGAGGAATAACAGGATTCTGTACAAATCCTGCAATAACATATGTCACGCAAGAAATAACTGCAACCACAATTACATATGGAAGCTGTGTAGACACATGATTCATATGATTACACTGTGCTCCTGCCGAAGCCATAATTGTAGTATCTGATATCGGTGAACAATGGTCTCCACAGACAGCTCCAGCCATACATGCAGAGATTGATATAATCATCATTGTATGGTTAGTTCCTGAAAATGTATTTACAACAATTGGAATAAGAATTCCAAATGTTCCCCACGAAGTTCCTGTTGCAAAAGCAAGGAATACTGCAACCAGGAATATAACTGCAGGCAGAATACTTAACCATCCACCCGATACTCCTTTCACAAGTCCGGCAACAAACTCCTTAGCACCAAGACTGTCTGTCATCGCTTTGAGTGTCCATGCAAATGTAAGAATAAGGATTGCCGGTACCATTGCCTTGAACCCTTCCGGTATGCATGAGCATGACTCATTGAATGAAAGAACTCTTCTTACTGCATAGAACACAATTGTTATTATAAGTGCAAAGAAACTTCCAAGCATGAGTCCTACCGAAGCATCACTTCCTGAAAATGCATCAACAAAACCTACTCCCTTGAAAAAATCTCCTGAATATAGCATTCCGATTATACAGCAAACTATAAGTGTAATAATTGGAAATAACAGATCTAACACTTTTCCGCGGCCCTTAATTACATCTTCTGTTGCGTTAGCATATGGTCTGTCAGGAGTTGTATACAAGTCTCCTTTAGCTGCATTTGCTTCATGAACTGCCATTGAACCAAAATCAACCTTTAACGCTACAATAAGAATCATTGCTGCAATAGTAAATAATGCATAATAATTGTAAGGAATAGCCTTAATAAATATTCCAAAACCATCTTCGCCCTCAACAAAACCTGTTACCGCTGCTGCCCATGAAGATATAGGCGCAATAATACAGATTGGTGCCGCTGTTGCATCAATAAGATATGCAAGCTTAGCTCTCGAAACATTATGCTTGTCTGTTACCGGACGCATAACGCTTCCAACTGTAAGACAGTTAAAATAATCATCAATAAATATAAGAATTCCAAGAAGCACCGTAACAAGCTGTGCTCCAACTCTTGTTTTAATATGTCTTCCAGCCCATTCTCCAAACGCTGCCGAACCACCTGCTTTATTCATCATGCATACCATGATTCCCAGTACAACAAGGAACACCAGAATTCCTACATTGTAAGGATCTGACAATACTCCTACAAGACCATCTTCAAATATATGAAGAACTGATTTTTCAAAACTGAACCCGCTCTGAAATATATTTCCATAAAATAGTCCTCCTATTACAATTCCTACAAAAAGTGAACTGTAAACCTCTTTGGTAATTAACGCTAATATAATAGCAACCAGCGGTGGTATAAGTGCCCAAAAGGTTGCATACAGATTAGGTACATACTGAATAACTTCTTCCATTGTATCTCTCCTTAATAAATATGTATTTTACACTAATTGTATATTCTGCTTTCACTACATGTAAAGTATATAACCTGATAATCCTTTGCAATCTCGTCAAGAAGCTTCATAGCTCCCTTAATGTTATTATCATCAAGATTAACAAACGGATCATCAAATATAAGAAATGGTTTCTCCTCTTTATACATTGCCTCGACAAGTGCCATTCGCATGCATATTCCAACCAGATCCTGCTTCCCTGCACTAAGATATCCTATATCCCTTGGCATATTCTGTTCCATGACAGTAAGCTTTGTATCTGCATCCATACTGAATGTATCCGGTTCATATCCTGCAAGAATTTTGAAATATTTTCTAAACCCTGCCATAACAGGTTCCATATATTTAGCAGTAAATGACTGTTTTGAATCTTCCATTATCTGTTTAGTTAATTTTAACAGTCTTTCCTTTTTTATCTCATTTTCTTGCACGCTTTCCAGCTCATTAAGTTCTTGTCTGAAATTTTCACACTCTTCAGCCTGAATCTGAAGGTTTTCAAGCTGTCTGTTACACTGTGCTATCTGCTCTGAATAATTCTCAATCATAATATCAGTCTGCGACATATCAGCAGCAATATCTTCAAGAGAAACCTTGTCATCTTCATCCTCGCCTGCAGCCAATAAACTTATATCTGTGCCTGCCTCAAAATCATTCTTTGCTGAGACTGCATTTTCATACTCACTTTTAGCACGATAATATTCATCCAGCTTTTTGTCAAGTCTTCTAAGCATTTCTCCAACACTATCCTCATCACTATAATCTTTCACATATGACTTAAGAAACTGTGTAATCCCGTCAATCTGCTTTTCATACTGTCTGCTGTAAGACTCCTGCTTTAAAAGCTCATTGTTAATTCTTATAAAATCAGCAGTATCTCTCTTTATTTTTTCTATTGCAAGTGAATAATTACTGATATCATCCATACAAATAAAACTTCTTAAGAAATTCCTTATTCTGCTCTCAAGCAAACTTATTTCTTCATGTATTCCAGAATCATTCTGCTGTGCTTCCCTTACTTTCAGCTCACGATAATCCTCTATATCATGACGTAACTTAGAAAGCTCCCATTCCATATTGTCCATGTTATATGCAATTCCATATTTTTCGCAGAAACCCCTTACAATATCCTGCGTATCTGCAATGCTCTTCCTGTCAGCTTCAAGTTCAGACTCCATGGCTTTTAGTCTCTCAGCTGATTCCGCACTTATATTTCTAAATGTCTCATCATGCTGTTTTTTCTTTACAGAACCAATTCTTCCAGATAAACCACCTATAAATATACCCGCAATTATCAGTGTTATTCCGGCCACCATTACTTTAAACGAAAGAATCCCACCAATAACCGCTAAGATAACTCCTGCAACAATTCCCGTAACACTGTTATTCTTATATTCTTTCGCCTTGGCAAGCTTTGTGTTTTCATTTTCTCTCACAATTTCTAATTTAATTTCCTTGCCAGCAAGAGAATTCTGTTTATTCCGGGCTGCTATCCATCTGTCATGAATTATTCCTATATCTTCGTCAGGAACACCCTCTGCAAAGCGCTTTTTTAACTGATTCAGTTTTTTCTGCTCATCCTCTGACAGTCTGTTTTTTGAACACAGGTTTCTAAATTCATCAAGTCTGACAGCAAGCCCCTGATATTCATCAAGAACAGCATTATCAGGAACCCCTTGCCCATATATTTTCTGAAGTTCTTCGAATCGCCTTTTATCTTGCTCATCGACATGAGCCAGTCTGCCACTTAACTTTCCAGCATCATCAAAAATTTCAATCTGCTTTATTATCTCATTCTTTTCAGGAATAGTACCATTGAAATATTCTTTCATATGTTCAAAAATATTCTTTTTATTGTTACATTCCTTTAACAATAACTGATACTTTTCCTTCATTGCCTGAACATCTTTTTTTACACTTAAAACCTTCTGCTGTTCCTGCAACTTTTCTTTACTGGCTTTGAGATTTTCTCTTTTTTCACACAATTCATCTCTTATCTTAGTCTGCTCATCAATAGTCTTATCTATTTCTGCATAATTATTAATCTGAGCTGTCAGCTGTGTGATTTTTGATTTTCTTTTTGCAATAGAACCTGTAACCCTTGTACTCGTTATATTGTTAAGTTCTGCCGTAAGTCTTGCCACCGCAGTCTCAAAATTGTTAATATCATCAGTATTGTCTGCCAGATTACCTATCTTGGCATTAATACTGTCAGTTGTCGTTGTAACACAGTCATTCTGTCCAATGAATACTGTTCTTTCAAAAGATTGAGCATCTATCTTAAACAATTCATCTCCTATATCAGAAGAAAAATCATTGCATTCCATATTTGTATCTTTTCTTACAAGCAGAAATTCATCATCTGCCTGTTTCTTTCCAAACACTCTTCTAAGTGAATAAACAACATCATTTACCTTAAATATAATTTCACCGCCATATACTCCTTTCTGCCATGGCATATAACGGTTTCTTTCCTTATCTGCAAGTTTCTTCTTACTTTCATTCTTAAATCCATAAAACATAACACGGATAAAGGATGCAAGTGTACTCTTTCCCCAGCCATTATCCTCACATATCGTATTACATTCACCAGAGAAATCATATGTAACATTATTCAGTTTTCCAAAATTTTCGATTGTACAACTGATAAGTCTCATCAGCCTATCTCCTCTCCCTGTAATGCCTGTAGTCCATATCTTATGATTTCAGCCTTATCCTGTTCACTAATATCATTTCTTGCCATAACATTTCTTATATATTCACCTTTAAGCGACATATCATGTTCATATGACATATAATCAATATTGTATATTGTATTGTCCTTTATCTTAAATGCATAGAATTTCTGCTCAAACTGCTTAGCCAGGTAATCTGTGTTTTTCTCACATTCAACATCAAGAGCACCTGTAAGTTCAACTTTAACAAGACTCTCTTTCGTATATCCAGATATTTCAAGAAATCTTCTTACACACTTCTCTATTTCAAATGTGTTTTCACACCCTGTAACATCAACCTGTGCAACATAAACATTTCTTCTTGCAAATGGAACAAAATATGTATCATAACCACCGGAAGTTTCATCAATATCAAGCACTACAAAGCCATGCTCTCCAGCCTCATCAAAGCCTCTTCCCTCAAGACATCCCGGATAACAATACACCCCTCTGGCATCCAGCCTGTCACTTGAATATTCATGCACATGTCCAAGCGCAAGATAATCAATTCCACGGTTTCTTAAATCCTTAAGACTTATTATCTGTGCGTTGTTCTTAGAAATATGAGAAGCCTCCTGCCCATGCAGCACAACAATATTAAAATTGCCTGCATTGAGAGAAAGGCTTCCATATATCTTACCCGCATTATCACTGTCAAGCTCCACACCGGTAATAACGATATCCTTTGTAATACTGCCATTATTAATTATACCAGCATTGTAACTTATCCATTCTTTTCCAAACATACGAAGATTAGCAGGAATCTCATCAAGATACGATACAAAGCTTCCATTGTCATGATTACCCTGCAGATAATAAAATATAATCCCCGGATTGTTAATTATTATATTATATACTTCTTTCTTTGCTCCAACTGATATGTTCCTTGTATCAAACAAATCCCCCGCAATTATAATAACCCCGATACACTCCTTCACAGCATATCCGACCATATCCTTAAAAGATGCCAGCAGCTCACCTCTGCGTTCTCTTGCTTTATCTTTATCAAGATTAGCCGTCATTGCTGAATCCAGATGAATATCTGCACAATGCAAAATCTTCATATCTTCTCAACCTCAACTATAATATATTAATAAATATATCACATTTTTATATAAAAACATAGAACTTCTTTGTATAAAATGGTATACTTAATTTATATTTATTGTTCGTATTAATCATATACCCAGAAAGGAGAATTCATGCAATATAATGTCAAAAAATGGGGCTTTCTCCCCGATGGTACAATGTGTCATATTATTCAGCTTTCATATAATGACATATCGCTTTATGTTTCAGACTATGGTGCAACATTCCAGTCAATGTTCGTGACTGATTCAGCCGGTGCACAACACGACATAATCCTTGGTTATGATACCCCGGAAGAATATTATTATGACCAGCAGAACTTCGGTGGAACAATGGGCCGATTCGCCAACAGAATTGCCGGGGCATGCATAACTCTTAATGGCAAAGACTGGCATCTTCCTTCCAACGAAGGTAATAACACTCTTCACAGCGGACACGGCTTCAACAAATGTATGTGGCAGTATGATGTTAATCCTGAGGCTCTCATCCTCACACTTAACAGCCCGCATCTGGAGAATGGATTCCCTGGAAATCTTAAAGTTACCCAGACAATTACTATTACTGACGGAAATTCAATACTTGTGCATTATGACGCAGTATCAGATATGGATACAGTATGTAGTTTCACCAATCATAGTTACTTTAATTTTTCTGGGGTAAAGAATGTCTGTAATTATATAGTATCTGTAGGAGCAGATTGCTACACCCCTGTAGACAGCAGCAACATCCCCACGGGTGACATTCTGCCTGTTGAAGGAACAATGTATGATTTCCGTAATCCAAGAAGAGTTGGAACAGATTATATTGATATCAATTACGTTCTCTCTGATGCATATGAATATGCCGCTAAAGTAACCGACCCAGAAGCAGGCATAAGCATGTCTGTAAAGACCAGTTTCCCAGGATTGCAGCTGTATAACGGTAATTATATAGGTAACTGTACCGGTAAATACAATATGCCATACAACGATCAGCATGGCATATGTTTTGAACCCCAGTTTTTTCCTGACTCAATGCATCATAATAACTTTCCATCACCTGTTCTTAAAGCTGGAGAGCATCTTGACAGATATATAGAATACATTTTCTAAACAGCAGCTATATTGCTAAAGTGCATGATACAAGACGCAAAAAGAACCGTCCCTGAAATCAGGACGGTTCTTTTTTAATCTAAAAGCATATCTAACCTTTAACACCACCAAGTGTAACACCTCTTACAATGAACTTTGAAAGACAGATATACACTATAATTACCGGAACAATAGCAAATGCTATCATCATATATACCTGACCCATATCAAACTTCAGGAAATCCGCACTACGAAGCTGTGCTATTAACAGAGGAAGGGTTTTCTTGCTTGCCTTGTTAATAAGGAGTGAAGGTATAAAATAATTATTCCATGATGATACGAAAGTAAATATCATCTGAACAGCCAGAGCCGGTTTCATAAGAGGTAGAACAATCTGGTTAAATATTCTGAACTCTCTTGCGCCATCAATTCTCGCTGCCTCAATAAGTTCCATTGGAAGCACACTGTCCATATACTGCTTAATAAAGAAGAATACTACGGGTGCTGCAACCGAAGGTACAATAAGTGGTATGTAAGAATTAAGAAGATTCCAGTCTCCCATCATCTTAACAAATCCAAGTGCTGATACCTGTGTTGGTACCATCATTACAAGAAGAATGAATGTAAATGCAAACTTCTTTAGCCTGAAGTTATATGCATGAATAGCAAATGCTGTAAGTGCTGAGAAATACACTGACAGAACCGCTGAACATGCCGCAACAAACAGACTGTTAAACATACCCTTTATAACAGGAATATTCTCATTAGCAAGAACATTCTTCATGTTGACTATAAACGACTTTCCTGGAAGGAACGAGAATCCTTTCTGGATATCAGGGTGTGATCTTGTTGTATTAATAATAAGTACATAGAATGAGAAAAGGCACAAAAATGTTATAAGAATAAGTACGATATAACATAACACTCTCTCTGTTGTAAGTATTATTCTGTCTTTCACTCCAGCATTAGCGCCTTTAATATCAGCACTTGCAGAGGCTTTACCTGAATTACTCATATTACTTCGCCTCCTTTGCTTTTTTCTTCTTAGCTTTTCTAATTCCTGCTGCTTCCATATCCTTTGTTATATAATTAAATACAAATATACTAAGTACTGCTGTTACAATAAACAGAATAACTGAAAGCGCACCTGCCATACCATAATTCTTACTATAAAGATGCTTGTTAAGATACATAATAACCGTCATACTTGTTCTATCCGGATTACCATTACCATTAGTAAGTATCTGAGGAACATCGAACATCTGGATACCACCGATTAATGATGTAATAAGTGTGTATGCCAGAATAGGCTTAATAAGTGGAAGTGTAATCTTTCCAAATATCTGTCTTGAATTAGCACCATCAATTCTTGCTGCTTCAAAAAGGCAAGGATCAACGCCCATAATGGCAGCCATAAGAATTATTGTTGTATTACCAAACCACATAAGGAAGTTCATAAGAGCAATCAGTCCTCTCGCTCCTGCTACCTCCGCAAGGAATCTATATGTAGGCAATCCCATACTGTTAAGCATGTTATTGATTGGACCCTGATCTGCAAATATTGCGTAGAATAACATGGCAAATGCAGATGCCATAATCAAATTAGGCATATAGATTATAGTTTTGAAAAATCCTGTACATTTTAATCTTAATCTAAGATCTGTAAACCATGACGCCAGAAGCAATGATATAAGAATCTGTGGAATAAATCCCATCAGCCACATTATCATTGTATTCTTCAGATAGAGCAATGTATCACCGTTAAACAGTATGGCCTTGTAATTGTCAAATCCAACGAACTTAGGTCCGACCTGCATAAGTCCAACCATATAGTTCTCAAAAAAACTATTATAAAATGTAGATATCAGTGGTATTAATGAAAACACAATATATACTGCAAAGAACGGTATAAGAAATATGTATCCCCATTTTGCATAGCTTACAAACTTTTTCTTCTTTTTATTCATACATATCTCCATTCCTGCCATATAAAAAGGCACAGCCATATAACATACTTATTATAATGACTGTGCCTTAATGACTAGCAATTACTAATTACTTTGAAAGGTTTGGATATTTCTCAATAGCTGCTTTATAGAAGTTATCAAGAGCCTTATCCTTAGTTACATTGCCATCGAAGTAATCCTTCATAGCCTTCTGGAATTCTTCGTTAAGACCCTGGTCATAAGAAGAAATGTTCTTCATGCTGATCTTAGGAGCTGACTTAGCAAATAACTTGATATGATTCTGACCACCAAGGAATGCTGACTTGAAGTCGCTGTTAGCAATCTCATTCATACCTGATGTTGTATTAGTGTAATCCTGAGTATCTTCTGTAATCTTCTTCATTGTAGCCTTATCACAGCAAAGTGTCTTCATAACATCTTTTACAAGGTTAGCGTTATCTGTTCCTGCTGCTGCACAGATCCATGTACCACCCCAGTAGTAGCTCTGTGGACCTTCACATACTGCATAGTCGCCGTAGATACCGTTACCAACTTCTTCCTTACCACCTTCCTTAACAGGAGTAGCAAGTGAGTTACCTAAAAGTGTAAAGTTAATTCCCCATGTTGAGTAGAAGAATCCGAATACCTTACCAGAAGGTCCCTGATCTGCTGCCCATGTTGAATCCCAAAGAGATGACTTATTATTATAGCCCTTATCTGTATATTTCTTAGTCTGATCAACCCACTTCATAATGTTATCATCAATAACAATCTTGTTATTAGAATCAACCCAAGGAGCTGATACATTGTTAGAGAATACTCTGTATGAATCATCATAACCTGAAAGCATCTTGTAACCCTTAGCAGCAGCCTGTTCAGCTACCTTATCAAACTTATCCCAGGTTGAAAGTGCTTCCTGAACCTTATCCGGATCATCTGTTCCAAGAACATCCTTAGCAATAGAACGTCTGTAAGCAAAGAGTCCTGGAGTTGCCTGCCATGTTGTAGCCTTAAGTTTTCCTTTGCTGTCAGTTGCAATATCCTTTGTGTACTGATACATATCCTTAAGGTCATCATCTGTAAGACCTACATCTTTAACATCAAGTGTGTAATCACTGTTAACATACTTTAAAGCATAATCAGCTTCGATAAGGAACATATCAATCTTATCATCTGCTGCTGCATCCTTCTGCTTTAACAATGCAGCATCAAGAGCATTCTGATAAGCGTTGTTTTCGTTAGGAGTAATTACCCAGTTTACCTTAACATCTGAAGGAACATTCTTATAATATCCTTCAAATCTGCTCTTAAACTCTTCATTCCAGCAGTAAATGTTAAGTACCTTACCCTGTTCCTCAGGCTTAGTATTAACTGCTGCCGAACCACCATCCTTTGATCCACAACCTGCTAATGTGGAAAGCACCATCATTGTACCAAGTGCCAGACTTAATAATCTCTTTTTCATAAAAAACCCTCCATAAATCTTAGACGACACCTTTAGTTTCCTATCTTTCTTATTGTTTCCCCTTCGATTAGTTCCGCATCTACAACAACCCTCTTTACTATCGTTGCCCTGGGATTCTCTATAGCACTTATAAGCTCATCTGCGGCAATCCTGCCGATTTCCCTGGTATTCTGACGAATTGTTGTAATCTTAGGATTTAACATCTGCGAGAATCTTGTTCCATCGTAACCCGCAACAGACACATCCTTTGGACTATGCAATTTCATATTCTTAATAGCATTCTTTCCTCCAACCACAGATAAATCATCCGGATAAAAAATACATGTTGGCGGTTCCTTTAATTTTAACAACTCATATGTAAGCTTCTCAGCTTTTATTGAATCAAGATAGGTTGATTCTTTAATGTATTCATCTGGAACTTCTACCCCTAATTCACCCATTGTCTTATAAAAGGCTGCCAGACGCTCTTTCGTAACCTCTGATTCAACATTGCCATGAATATAAGCTATCTTTCTGTGTCCCCTGCTGTACGCATACCGTACTAATTCACTCATCCCTTTCACGTTGTTAGAATTGACCGATGTACTGCCATTGAAAATGTAGTCGATGGTCACAACTGGTAATCTCCCATTAACCATTTCATAGATTTCAGGATTGCTGAAATCCTCACAAGCTAGAAGCACGCCATCAAAATTCCTGTATAAACAGTGTTCGTAGAAAGTCATCTTCTTAGAGTGATTGCTTACAAATGTAATATCATACCCCTTCTTCTCTGCTTCATTCTTAAAACTCTCAAGAACCTCGGCGAAATACTCATGTGCAAGACCATTATTAAGAAGAACTCCTATGTTATATGAACGGTTCGTCTTAAGTGCTCTGGCTGCTGAATTCGGATAATATCCAAGTCTGTTAGCTGCCTCTTTAACTTTACTGCGTGTCTCTTCACTGATGTCACTATGGTCATTGAGAGCTTTACTTACTGTAGCAATTGAAACCCCACATTCTACAGCAACATCTTTCATAGATACCATAGATTCATTCCTTTCATGCATTACTTAATCGTTTTCGTAGCTTTACTATAACCCATATCAGATATAAATGCAAGCACTTTTGTAAATTTTACTTATTTTTCTATTAGTTATCGTATTTTTTGTGCATTTCTACCAATTCTTATTCAAATTCGAAATAATCATTGATTTAATCCAAGCCTTAAAATATACTTATTACTATAAAATAAATATTAGAACTTGTACCTTAATGCACTTAATCGTTTTCTATAAATTATATGTGTACAGGAGGTATAATATGCAATTCGGTTTTTTTGATGACATCAATAAAGAATATGTCATAACCACACCAGAAACTCCATTGCCATGGATTAATTACTTAGGCTGTGAGAATTTTTTCAGTCTTAAGAGCAATACCGGCGGAGGATACTGTTTCTATAAGGATGCCAAGCTGCTCCGACTCACAAGATATCGCTATAATAATTCTCCTTTAGATAACAATGGTCACTACATTTATATTAAAGATGAGGATACCATATGGAATCCTGGATGGCAGCCATCCCAGACGCCAGTTGAGGATTATACATGTCGTCACGGACTTGGATACACAGTGATATCTTCATCTAAGAATAACATTAAGGCTACACAGACTGCTCTTGTTCCTATTGGAGATAATTGTGAACTTGATAAACTCACTATTAAGAACACAGGAAATGCTGTTAAACATTTATCTGTATATTCTTATATAGAATTCTGTTTATGGAATGCAGTTGATGACTGCAACAACTTCCAGCGTAACTTCAGCACAGGCGAAGTTGAAGTTCAGCCGGAGATTAATATTGGCGGCACTGCCATGTCAGCAATATATCACAAGACAGAATACCGTGAGCGGCGTAACCATTATGCTGTTCATGCTGTCAGCACCGCTGCCGGCGGTTTCGATACAAGCAGAGAAAGCTTCATCGGTACATACGGAAGTCCTGCAATGCCTAAAGCTGTTAAAGAAGGTACATCTTATAATTCTATTGCAAGCGGATGGTCACCTGTTGGGTCTTTCAGAATTGATATTGACCTTAAGCCGGGCGAGGAAAAAGAATATGTGTTCATTATAGGATATGCAGAGAACCCTGATGATAAGAAGTGGGAATCTTTTGGAATTGTTAACAAAGAACCTGCATATGCCCTTCTTGAAAAATACAACGCTCCGGCAAAATTTGATACAGCTCTTGCTGCTTTAAAAGACTACTGGACTCATCTCCTCTCTTCTTATATTGTTGACACAGAAGACAAGAAGCTATGCCGTATGGTTAATATATGGAACCAGTATCAGTGCATGGTAACATTTAACATGTCAAGATCAGCTTCCTATTATGAGTCCGGAACCGGACGCGGTATGGGATTTAGAGATTCCTGCCAGGATTTACTCGGCTTCGTACATCTTATTCCTGATTCAGCAAGACAGAGAATTCTTGATATTGCTGCTACACAGTTTGAGGACGGAAGCGCTTATCACCAGTATCAGCCATTAACTAAGAAAGGTAATTCTGATATTGGCTCTGGCTTTAATGATGATCCTTTATGGCTTATTGCAGGAACAGCTGCATATCTTAAAGAAACAGGCGACTTCAGTATTCTTGATGAAAATGTAGCATTTGACTGCGATGCAGGTAAGGCACAGCCGCTTATGGAACATTTAAGAAGATCCTTCAATTATACAACCACTCATCTTGGACCGCACAAGCTGCCTCTTATCGGAAGAGCTGACTGGAATGACTGTCTTAACTTAAACTGCTTCTCTTCTGCTCCGGGTGAATCTTTCCAGACTACCGGACCATCAGAAGGACCTGTTGCTGAATCGGTATTTATCGCTGGAATGTATGTAAAATATGGCAATGAATATGCAGACATATGCCACCTGACAGGTCTAACAGATGAAGAAAATGCTGTACGTTCCCATGTTGATGACATGTATAAAGCTGTTCTTGATGCAGGCTGGGATGGTGAATGGTTCCTTCGTGCATATGATGCCGAAAGCCGTAAGGTTGGTTCACATGAATGTGAAGATGGACAGATATACATTGAACCACAGGGCTTCTGTGTTATGGCAGGTATAGGTGTCAAAGAAGGACTCGCACAGAAAGCTATGGATTCAGTAGAAAAAATTCTTGATACGAAGTACGGAATTATGATTTTACAACCAGCTTACAGGTCATATCATCTTGAACTCGGCGAGGTATCTTCTTATCCGCCTGGATACAAAGAAAATGCTGGAATATTCTGTCATAATAATCCTTGGGTATCTATTGCTGAAACCGTTGTTGATGATAAGAACAGAGCATTCGAAACATACAAGAAAATATGTCCGGCATATCTTGAAGAAATAAGTGAGATACACAGGACTGAACCTTATGTATATTCACAGATGATTGCTGGCAAAGATGCCGCAAGATTTGGTGAAGCCAAAAACAGCTGGCTTACAGGCACTGCTGCATGGACATTTACAAGTATTTCTCAATATATACTTGGTGTAAGAGCTTCATTTGGAGGACTCACCATTGACCCTTGTCTGCCGGATTCTATTAAGGAACTTACAATCACAAGAAAATTCAGAGGTGCAACATATAATATCACCATCAGCAATACTAAGCACGAAAGAGTTTCTTCTCTTATTGTCAATGGTAATGAAATTACAGGAAACACAGTGCCTTTCAATGCTGACACTAAAGAATTCAATGTAATTGTTAATATCTGATATTTAAGGAGAATAATTATGTTTGATAAGAACTTTTTATGGGGAACTGCCTCAAGTTCATATCAGATAGAGGGAGCCTTTACCGAAGACGGCAAAGGCGTTTCTATCTGGGATACATTTTCTAATAAGCCAGGAAATATCACACACAACGAGAATGGTAACGAAGCCTGCGACCACTATCACCGCTATCGTGAAGATATTGCACTTATGAAAAGCTTAAGTATTCAGGCATACCGCTTTTCAATTTCATGGACACGAATCTTTCCAGATGGCATTGTAAAGGACTCTGACGGCAATGTGCATTTCAACAAAGCCGGACTTGACTTCTACGATAATATTGTAAACTGTTGTCTTGAAAATGGTATTGAGCCTTTTATAACACTCTATCACTGGGATCTGCCACAGGCACTTGAAGATAATGGCGGATGGCTGAACAGACAGACAGCTTATATATTTGCTGACTATGCAGAATTTATATGTGAGCATTTTTCTGACAGAGTCGTTAATATCGCAACTATCAACGAACCACAGATAATCTCAGGCCTTGGATATATGAATGGACTTCATGCTCCCGGAAAGAAGCTGGACTGCATCAGCGTGCTGTCAGTCATACACCATCTTGCACTTGCACACGGTCTTGCTGTTGCCAAGATGCGTGCCATTGCAAAGCAGCCAATAAAGACTGGTTTTTCAAGCACTGGCGACTTGTGTTTTCCTGCAAGTGAATGTGATGAAGATATTGATGCTGCAAGAGCTGAAAGTTTCAAGATTGTTACCGGAAACATAACATTTAACCACACTATATTCTGCGATATGACATGCCTTGGCAGGTACCCTGATATTGCAGGCACAGGATTACATCTTGAAAAAGGTCTTGAGAAAATCGGACATTATAAAGAACTCCCATTCGTTAAAGACGGGGATTCAGAACTGATGCACCAGCCTATAGATTTCTTAGGAATCAATGTATATAACGGTCACGAGGTAAGTGTCACAGGACATATAAAGAAAAAGCCTGGAAGTCCAAGAACAGCACTTGGCTGGCCTGTAACCCCAGGAGTTATGAATTATGGTATAAGATACATGTATGAGCGGTATAATCTTCCAATATACATATTTGAAGACGGTCTTGCCTGCAATGATATCATAAGTCTTGACGGCAAAGTCCACGACAGCAACCGTATCGACTTTCTGACAAGATATCTCACGGACCTTGAGAAAGCGTATAAAGCCGGTGTTCCGATACTCGGCTACTTCCACTGGTCATTCACAGATAATTTCGAATGGCACAGCGGCTACGACCCAAGATTCGGCTTAATTTATGTAGATTATGAAACCCAGCAGAGAATCCCTAAAGATTCTGCATACTGGTATTCTGACTTAATTAAGAAGTCATGCAACTAATTACTGCATTAATAAGAGTGTCTAACTGCCGTTGTGTCTCTCTATGGTGCATGTTCGATTTATTCCGAATCGTGTGCGAGTTAATGCCGCTATCTATAAAAGTTCAGTGCTGGAAATCTCGTTCAAGCGAAGCGCGTTTGATTTCCAGCACTGTAATAAGCTCTATAGATGGCGGCATTTACTCGCACTAGATGCAGGAATCCATGAGAACATGTATCATAGAGAGATTCAAAGGTAGTTAGACGCCCTTCGGATTAATACAATATTAAGATTCATTCCTACGATTATTAAAGTATACAAAATTATCAATAGCCGTAAATATATCATCGAAATTCTCTCTTGGTGCTGCGTCTATGTACGCTCTTAATATTGCATTTTCTTTCTCACCCTTGTAACGTCCGTAGAATATGTCATACAGATTGTGTCCTCTGACATATTTCCTTATATTCTCCATGTTGTCTATGATGTCCTGTCTTGTCCCAATTGTTATGTTCAGTTTTTCTAACATTTTCTTAGTGCTGACAAGGCGGTACAGGTATTCTTTATATTTGGCATATAATATATCATAGAACTGGTCTACACTTTTTACAACGCCTATCTTAGTCATTATCTCAGGGTCAAGAAAATAATTCTCAAATGAATAATATTTTAATATAAGCACATTACGGTCTGTTACTCTTGGCAGATTGCCATAATCCTGCTTTGCACGCTGCTTATAGTAATTGGTAAGCTGGTCTCTTAAACGGTCAGCATCCTTACCATCTCCATCTCTTATCATAAGGAACTCATCCTTAAGATATAATGTATTTATATATTTCAGATTGGCATAAGTCTTGATGTTGGTACAACTGTTAGTTGCAATTATTGCTATACGATTGAGATTGCCATTCTCATCTATAACTTCTGAATAATATTTCTCCAGAAGTAGCGGCAGACGGCTTCTGTCCTGTTTTCCTTCCACTATAAATACAAAGCTCACATTCATAAGGTCATTAGCAGCATATCCAAGATCATCTAATATATCATCAATATCTGCTTCCGGAGTAACGACTGTATTATTATCTCTGTCGTTAACCACCTGACGAATCTGTCTTGTAGTAAAGTTAAATAACATCTGCGGTGAATGCGTGCAGAATATAACCTGATTCTTTCTTGAAAGCTTGTACAGGATTTCACTTGCTATCTTCTGTAGCTGAGGATGTAGATATATTTCCGGATCTTCAATCAGAATAATGTATGGCACAGTACTTCCATATTCTGCATATGTTTCAAGCAGCGACAGAATGTAAATACTGTTCAGTCCATCTGAAAGGTCATTGACATCCCCATCAGTGTCACGCATTTCATTGTGAACAATTGTATCAACATGCATGAGTTTTTCTGCATCAAATGTAATCTGATAATGAATCCTTTCCCCAATACCACCATTGTTTCTGAACTTCTCATTAAGTTTGTTTTCAAAATTAGCCAGATTAAAATTAAACAGCTTATACTGCATAAGTCTCGCTGTTTCTAATAAAGATAGCTGTTCCGGTTTCTTGCGGTTAATGATTCCTATGCAATTAAAGCACTGATTACACATCTTATGCTTATCAAATATACACACGTTATCTTTAAGGTCTGCATATTCAGTTCCACCCTGTAGCATGATAAGATCTTCCTGAATTGATGACTTACGTCTCTCATGGTCAACATAGAATATTCTTGGAAGAACTGTCTTTATATAAATATTATTCTTCTTAACTCCATCCCTGTACTTAATCTTACCATCACGGCTATATACATACTCAAATTCAATGATACCATCCTTTAACGATGGAAGTTTATTGCAAAAATCCTTATACCACAAATCATAATGTTTAAAAGAGCTTACCTGTCCCTTCTGATACAATACAGCCAGATCCTCATCTTCAATACTAATGCGTACTGTAATGCTTATATTACCTTCATTGTCATTGAAATCTCTTAATGAAACTTCATAATCCCCGGTAACCGCTCTTATCGCATCAAGAACCACACTCTTTCCTGCATTATTTCTGCCAACAAGAATCAGTACATCTTCAATATCATTAATCTCAAGTTCTCTGATTGATTTAAAATTTCTGATTAAAAGATATTCTATTCTCATACCTGTCCTCTGCCCCCTGATACATTTCCGCCAGCATATATTCTGGTGTATTATCATTAAATGTTGATATTCCTTTACCCGTATTAGGATTCTTTTTGGAATATACCATATCCACAACAAATGCAGCTATCAGTGCCGCACACACTGCACCAACAACCCTCAGTTTAATCTTTCTGAAGAAATTATCAAGAAGCGGTGCAATAATATATACGATTGCAACTCCTCCAAGTCCAAATACTAAAAGACCTTCAGCACATATTCTTCCATTAAGGTTAAGGAAATAGCCATTATAATTCCACCATCTTCTTCCACAGCTGATTTCCAGATACAAAGATGTAAAATATTCAACAAATCCGCATAAAACTACTGATGCAAAGAATTCCACAACAGGCTTATTTCTTAATTTTTTAAGACATATCAGTATGAGTATCCCACCTGAACCATATATAGGAAGCCATGGCCCATGAAGAACACCTCTGTTTACAAATGTATGTGACGATATCAGATGAAGCGTAACCTCCCATATCCATCCCACAAAACATAATGAAAAGAATATCAGTATAAGCGATGGTATTGAATAATTTCGCATATACACTGTATTTTCAAGGTCAACTCTGTGTTCCTTAAGATTGAAAAGACGGGCAGGATAGGCTTTTCCAACTGCTTCTGCTTTATTCTTACTCATACGAAGCATTTCCTTCTTTTTTTCTTCAAATTCCAGCTCGGCCTTGCTGTTAATAAGTATTATGCCAAATGTGTTGGCTAAAAATACTCTTAATTTCTTCAATCTTCTTATTCTCGAATTGTGATAATCATCAAAATCAATCTGTGGCTGTGGACTATCTATAAGTTTAAATACATCTGCATATACATTTTTAAGATGCGCTTCTGATGGTCTTGCATACAGGTATGAATCATTAAGCCACTGAACTGCCTCCGGTTCTTTTTCAAGATATACTGCTCTTACATTTGCATAGAATTCTGCATAAAATGCAGCTTTGTAAGGATTCACAAACAGAACACCCACAACACCTAATGTTGCCATTCCAATCACTGTCCAGCCAATGAATGATACTCCATAGAGAAACGCCCTCCATTTGTAGCCTTTCATCATCTTTCTTGATAAGGTTATAGCCTCATTTGCCTTCATATCAGGATTCTCCGCGATAATATATGGCACCAGCATGTATGAAAAATGCTTCACAAATATACCCACAATTGTAAGTGACCATAATATTTCATATACATTATTGACAATAAGCACCCACGATGCTTTCATCCATCTTTTTACCCGGAGAAGAAACATGAACTTTCCAGGTGGAACAGTATCATATGTGCGCGTTTCAAGCACTATTCTTCTTGATATAACAAGATAAGTTTTCTTGATAAAAAATGTTATAAACACATATACCATAAGTGCCACTATCAGAAGTATAAGCACTACTGCTCTTCTTGAACTTATGACTGATGATAGTGAATCCACAAATGTAAATACAATTCCGCCTGATGTTATAGCATTAACTAAAGATGCAAATACGCCTCTTGTTCTTCCCAATACCTTGGTTGCATTGTCTTTAGCCTCTGAAACCTTTGCATCAGACTGCGTCCTTCCAAAATCATCGTCACCCGTGATTACTGCGCCCATTGCCTGAACCACTGAACTTACAACCGAACTGTTAGCGACAGTATCAACATTTGCTTCAACCGATGCTGCACCCTGAATTTCATTGTTAACTGTTCCTAAACTTTTAAAGGCTTCCACTGTCTCTGTAAATTCAGAGCCAATGAAAGCCGCAAAAAGGCAGACTGCTACTAACAGCCAGTAATGTTTTTTTAAGTTCTTCTTAGCATTTTTAGCAAGTTCTTTTCTCTTAAAATCCATATCCCAACAATCTTCTTTACTTATTAAGTACAGTCTTGCGTACTACTCCAAGCGGATCTTTAACCATAAGTATGACAATCCATATGATAAGTCCGAAAGCTACCACTGATAAGCCCAAAAATGCGTCATTAAGCATATCTGATGATGCCGGAGTAAAGTACTCTGCCCCCAGTTCAATATATTCAACAACTGCATCTACCATCCACATAAGTGATGCACCCCAGTACATAAGCACAAGTGTTCCAAGCTTTAACTGCGAACGCCTGTCATTAGTATACCATATAATAGTAGTTATAACCGCTGCAAATACAGCTATAAGTAATGTCATAATTATCTCTCCAATCCTTTAACTTCTGCTTCCTTAGCTGCTTTCTTTTCTACTCCGGAAGCTATTGCTACCATGCCGACCCACACAGCTGTAACAACCACTGCCATGCCAACACCGGCAGTTGCCATCTCATGTAACATCTGCACAGCATCCTGAGCATTGCCTGCTGCTGTTAAGAATGGAAAGAAAGGAGTAACTTCTCCATGCCATACATGCTCGAATGCAAGTAAAGCTGTTCCACCCCAAAGCATATTATTAAGCCACTTTAACTTTCTTGAAAATGGAAGCGCCTTTTCTTCCTTAACTGCTTCTAAAGCACCTTCTGTCTCGCACGAACATATTTCCTTCTTCTCTTTCTTTTCAACAATCTTAGTTATCGCTGTTGTAACGATAGCTTCAGTACCTGGTACTATAAAACATGCCATATTAAATTCCTCCTGATTCACGATGCATTTTTATCTTCCCAAATGCATATATTTATTTTATTTTACCTATTTCACATTGGATTGTCAAACATTGTAAAATATACATTTTGATATATTTTTTCTTTATTCCCTCTGCTGAATATGATATAGTAAAGCAGATGGGATTCACTTTGGAAAGGAGATGTTCTTATGAAAAAGAGCTTTAAAAGACTGTTAAGCTGCATATTTATAATAACTTTCTTCCTTGTTGGCATGTGCCTTGACAGAGCCAATGTATCTGTTCCTGAAGTGGACTCTTTTTCTGTATCAGAAGCAAAGGTATTCGCTACACCTGAGCCTTCTGTCAGTGATACCATGCCATGTACAACTGAAATGCTTGGACTTGTGAGAACATCAATCACCAATCTTACAGCAGACAGAAGCAGTTCCCGCAATGTATTACGCATATTCCAATTCTTACTTTGCGGTCTGTGTGCAGCTATCGGTATCAGTATCTATTTCAAACAGACAGGCGTAATGCATGACTCTGTCATATGCAGCACCACTGTCACTCTTAATTATATCCATCAGACTGACGGCAAGAAATAACAGAATATCATTAAATCAGAACAATTTTATTAATACATCATTTGTATATATTATTAATAGTATTATACAACTATATGAAGAGGCAAAATATATGAATATTTTAATGATAATTGGTATTATTCTGGGTGGAGGTGTATCTGTTGCATCCACCGTTGGAATAACTGTAGGTATTTTCGGAACCATTGTATATAAATTTTACAGAAAGCTTCGTTTTGGAATATCTATGTTTGACTAAGTTTGAAAGGATGAATAATAATATGTTAGGTAATATAACAGTGGGTGTTGTCATTGTTCTTGCTGTTGCTGCCTGTGGACTTGGTGTGTGGCTTGACAGAGCCAAGTCAGACAGTCAGGACAACAGCACTGACGCACAGTCTAAGAATTAAATGATAAAGGCGGTCACATCAGATTCTATTCTGATATGACCGCTTTTCTTACCACTTTTACTTGCTTTCATGGTAGCTGTTAAGCAAATCTTCAATTCTCATATTAATATTTTCAGGAAATGTTGCATCATTTCCGATTTTAACCCACAAATCAATGTTCTTATATTTCTTCTCTCCCATTGTATTATGTCTGTCCTGCTTCGAAGATACTTCTATCTTTACCATTGCACGCTTCTGCTCAAGTATCGGAATAAGCACATAATATAATCTGTCATCTTTAAATGATATGTATCCCGCTTCTTTTCCCGAACGAGTCATTAAATACAGTCTATGCTTTTTTATTCCTGCCGGAAACAGCTTCATTCCAGCTTTGATAAATCCAGATTCAGGTGACATTTCAAGCATTGCTCCGACATAAAATACATTTGCAACATCATCAATTGATGTAAGAATATTTCCCAATGTATCTGATGTTGCAGTAAACTGCTGTGCTAACAGATATGCAAGTTCTGCCTGATATATGATTTTGTATTCTGAATCATGCACTCTTCCTGTTTCTTCATCAATTCTGTTAAGAAGTTCCTCACTACATTCATATATACTGCGCAGAAACAACTTAAAATCCTCATCTGGCATCCACATATATCTGCCTCGTGCAACCTTAAATCTTCCAATGTTGTTGCCATTGTAATCTTCAGCATAATGATACACATTGCGTTGGCAAAAGGCATGTTCATTCTCTGGAGCTGTAAAATCATATTCTTCATTTTCCTGATCAGTGCCATAATATTTCTCATCATATTCGGAATATTTATAATCATATTTATAGTTACTCTTCAATGATTCCTGTCCAGTCTGATTGAAAAGAACAGTATATGCTTCATTAATTTCATATGCACTGTATCTATATACATTTTCTTTGTTTGATTTATCTCTGTTTAGCACAGCATCCGGATGCACCATATGCATAAGCCGTCTGTACCGCTTCTTCAATTCCATCTTAGTAATATCTGATCTGACATCAAATATTTTATATGCCTGCTGAACCGTCATAAATACTGTATTCCTTCTACATTTTTTCTAAGTTATCATACACCATTTTTAAAAATTTTACTATTTTTATTATTTCTGTTGACAGTTATATTGTTATAGTGTACTATTGTGCTAGTACACAAGTACGCGTCATGTGTACATTACCTATTACAGGAGGAGGGATTATGGACTATAAGGCTAATATACCAATTTATCTTCAGGTAATCGATGATATTAAAAAAAGAATTCTTACCGGTGAGATTAAGCTTGGCGACAAGCTTCCATCAACCAGGGAACTTGCCGTACAGTACACGGTCAATCCTAACACTGCTGCAAGAATATACAATGAACTTGAACAGTGTGGTCTGTGCTATACCAAAAGAGGTCTTGGCACATTTGTATCAGAGGATGTGCATCTGATTGATACATTAAAGGCAGAACTTTCCAGTGAAATGATTGAGACTTTCGTTTCCGGAATGACAAGCCTTGGTTTTTCTAAAGATGAGATTATTAATCTCATTAAGAATTATCACGAATAAAATATGGAGGGATTTAATTATGCTGCAATGTAAAAATGTTACTAAAAAGTATATGAAGATGACTGCCGTTAATGGTGTTTCCATCGACTTCATGCCTGGCAGAATATACGCTCTGCTCGGCTCTAACGGAAGCGGTAAAACAACTTTAATGAAGATGATAGCAGGTCTGGTAAAACCCACTTCCGGGGACATCACTCTTTCAGGTGTTCCAATAGGAGTAGAAACTAAGAAACACATAGCTTATATGCCTACTGAAAGTTATTTTTATAACTATATGAGCTGTGCTGATATTGGAAAATATTATGCTGATTTCTTTGAGGATTTCTCACTTGACCAGTACTACAACTATCTTAATGAGATGAAGCTTACGCCTGACATGAAAGCCAGCAAGATGTCATCAGGAATGATGGCTAAACTTAAACTTGCTGTTAATCTTTCAAGAAATGCATCTGTTATTATGCTTGATGAACCACTTAATGGTGTTGATATCGTTGCAAGAGAGCAGGTTATCAATGCGGTAATCAGCAAGGCTTCACCTGATAAAACTATCATAATGTCAAGCCACCTTGTTGATGAGCTTGAAGCTGTTATTGACTACGCAGTATTTATTAAAGACGGAGTAGTTGTTTCACAGGGAGATGCTGAGAATTTACGAACAGCTTCGGGCATGTCAATCGTTGACCAGTACAAACGCATTTATGCATATTAAAAGGGGGAATCTTCAATGTTAAAATTAACAAAATACGAATTGAGAAAGAATCTTCTCAGTATAGGAATCGTGGCAGGTATTATCTGTGTACTTCAGGCTCTGTTTATGTTTTTCTGCCTGACTGAAAATCTTAACTATACAAGCCTTTTCGGAGGACTTTTAATAATAGCTGCCTCTGTAAGTTATTTTATTGTATTTATATTTGGAGTTGTAACATATTATAGAGAACTTTCAAGCAAAAGCAGTTACCTGATATTCATGACACCTAATTCATCTCTTAGCATAATTACATCAAAGCTGCTCTATACACTGATTATTGGAATAGGAATTTCAGCAATATTCATCGGCTTTGGAGTTCTTGATATATTCATGATGGCTGGTGTCTTTGGTGACCTGGCTGACACACTCAAGAATTTCTCAGAAATGTTAAAGATTATGGGTATTGATGTTGTCAACATAATTATTAATATTGTAGCTGGAATAATATCATTCCTTATAGCTTTCTTCTTCCTTATATCACTTGCATACTTTGCCATAACACTATCTTCAACTGCCTTGCAGAACAAGAAGATTAAAGGATTGATATCAGTTGTATTATTCTGTGTCCTTGCATATGCAACAATTAAGATTTCTTCTTTGTTGCCTGAACTTTATAAAAATCCAGACAGCTTATCCCAGGCATTAATGTCAAGCCTTCCAGCTACCATATTCCAGTTATTAATGGTGGTTGCATGCACATTCGGAAGTGCCGTACTTCTTGATAAGAAGGTAAGTCTGTAATTCGTATTCTCACAGGATGGGATGCCGGCAAAACCTACTAAAATCTTCACAGGATTTAATCTAGTAGGTTTTCCGCCTGTAATCCCAGTCTTTTACTTACTCTTCCACATAATCAAAAGCAACAGCTTTCATGCGCTCCTTGAACAGCTTGTTAAACACTGCAATTACACGACCAACGCCAATCATCGAAAAAATTGTTCCAAGTCCAAGTCCAAGAAGTATATGTCCGGTAAAGAATCCTATTAAAAATGTTGTGCAGACATTGAATATATCAAAACAATTCTTGCAGAAGCCCACACCCTTGCCGGTTCTGCCTTTAAGCCTTGTAGTATCACTTATTGCCTGTACAATTCCATCTCCAGGATTAGGTATAATTCTCATATTCAGTGACATTGCTGCTCCTATTCCTGTCAATAATACAGCAAACAGCAATACTACAATCTGTAATACAATGTTGTTATGTACAGATGGAATAAGTGCTGAGAACACATTCAAGAAGCGTGTAAATACTATACTTACCAGTATCTGTAAGGCATCTCTTATAATATACATTCCAAGATACTTAGCTTCTTTTCTGTCTGTAAGATACCACACAGTATGCATTATCATCTCAATTAAAACAAAGATAAAATATACAATCATCGTCATATTAGCGAAGTTAAATCCTATGATATGAGATATCGAATATGGCACTGAAATTATTGGTGAAACTCCAAGATTAGCTTTCGTATTAAGCATAATTCCAAGTGCAAGTATCAGTAATCCCAGAAGATAAAACTCCCATCTGATAATTAGTTTATTTCTGCTCTTCATTGTTAATTGCCTCCCAGAGATTATTCTCTACTTTATCTGTCATGGAAGATAACATCTTAATCTCTTCTTCGCTGAATCCTTTAAATATTACATCATCAACCTTATTGAATATTTTAATAACTTCATCGGCCTTTTCATGTCCGCAGTCTGTGAGAAGCACATTCCATGAACGCCTGCTTGCCGGATTATTTTCTCTCTTTAACAGACCATCCTTTTCCATTCTGTCTAATGTTCGTGACATTGTGGTCACATCCATAAGACAAGCATCCGCCAGCTCTTTCTGGTTCATAGTTCCATGTTCTCTTAATTCCTTAAGAATTCTTGGCTGTCCCTGTCCAACCGTAAGGCCAAGTTCAATAAAAAATGGCCTTATCAGCCGTCTTCGAAGCATTTCAATATCAAAGAACACATTTTTAATTTCATTATCCATAATTACATTTCCCCTCTTATGCACTGATTTCATGCGGTATACGACACTGTCTAATCAAGCTCAAACTGTCCTGTATACAGCTGATAATATCTGCCCTTCTGCTCAAGCAGTTCGTCGTGGCTGCCACGCTCAATTACCTCGCCCTTTTCAAGCACCATTATAGCATTAGAATTTCTTACTGTCGAAAGTCTGTGAGCGATAACAAATACTGTTCTTCCCTCCATTATTGCGTCCATGCCATTCTCAATAAGCCGCTCAGTTCGTGTATCAATCGAGCTTGTCGCCTCATCTAGAATAAGCACCGGCGGCTTGGCAATCGCTGCTCTCGCGATAGCAAGAAGCTGTCTCTGTCCCTGTGACAGATTGCCGCCATCAGCCGTAAGCATTGTGTCATACCCTTGAGGAAGTCTTGTTATAAATGAATCAGCATTAGCAATCTTAGCTGCCTCCCTGATTTCCTCGTCAGTTGCATCAAGCTTTCCATATCTTATATTATCCGCAATAGTTCCTGTGAACAAATGTGTATCCTGAATTACCATTGCAAGTGAACGCCTCAGGTCGTCTTTCTTAATATTCATTACATCAATGCCGTCATAAGTAATCGTACCTGACTGGATATCGTAAAATCTGTTTATAAGATTAACAATAGTAGTCTTTCCCGCTCCTGTCGAACCAACAAATGCTATCTTCTGTCCTGGCTTTGCAAACAACGAAATCTTGTTAAGCACCTTCTTTTCAGGCTCATATCCGAACACAACATCATTAAATCTTACATCACCCTTAAGCTCAATAAGCTCCCCTGTCGGCAGCTTCCATGCAAACAATCCTGTCTTATCAGAAGTTTCTGTAATGGTATTATCCGCATTTTTAATGACATTACACAAAGTTACTTTCCCTTCGTCAGGCTCCTCTGCCTCATCCATCATGTCAAATATTCTCTCAGCTCCCGAAAGCGCTGAAAGTATAAAATTAACCTGCTGTGTGAACTGGTTTAATGGCATGGCACTCTGTCTTACATACACAAGATATGCAGATATGCTGCCAAGGTCCATGATTCCTTTTATTACAAATATGCCTCCAACGCAGGCAGAAAGAGCATAATTGAAATATGACAGACTTACAATTACCGGGATAAGCATACCCGAATATGCAAGTGCATTAGTTGATTCCTTTCTGAAACTCTCATTCATTTCACAGAATTTTTCAAAATTCTTCTGCTCATGGTTAAATACCTTTTCAACCTTCTGACCTGCCATCATTTCCTGAACAAAACCGTTGATATTGCCAAGTTCCTTCTGCTGTCTGTTATAATATTTCTTGCTTCTTTTGCCGTTATATTTAATAAATATGAACATAAGAATGAGAAACACAACAACAATCATAGTCAGTCTCACACTCAAAACCATCATCATAGTTATAGTTCCAAAAAGGGTAAGAAAGCTCTGGATTACCATCGCAAAACTATTGTTCATTGCTTCCTGAACCGTGTCAACATCATTAGTGAAATGACTCATAATCTCACCATGAGTACTATTATCAAAATATTTTAACGGAAGCTTCTGTGTATGCTTAAACAGATCCATTCGAATCTCACTTACTACCTTCTGGGAAGTATGCACCATAAGCCTGTTGTAGCCAAGCGTTGACAGTGCACCACACGCATACATAACACCCATTCCGCACACAGCTATGATAAGTCCCCTCATATTGCCCGGCACGATAAAATTATTCACCACTGGCTTTATTAAAAATGTTCCCATAATTCCTGCACCTGCGCTTATAAATACAAGCACTGCCACAAGCAGGAAAGCCCATTTGTAATGACCAAGGTATGAGAGAAGATGCTTAACAGTCTTCTTAGTGTCCTTTGGCCTTTTATATCCAACATACTTAGCCATTAAAGATCAGCCCCTTCCTTCTGGGATTCATATATTTCCTGATATATCTTATTAGTCTTTAACAGACTCTCGTGTGTTCCAATCGCATTCACACATCCACCGTCCATGATAATTATCTGGTCAGCATGACGCACTGATGATATCCTCTGTGCAATTATAATCTTAGTCATATCCGGTAGTTCTTTTGCCAGTGCATTTCTAATCTTACCTTCTGTTGCAGTATCAACCGCACTTGTTGAATCATCAAGAATAAGTACTTTAGGCTTCTTTAATATTGCTCTTGCAATACATATTCTCTGCTTCTGACCTCCGGATACATTAACTCCCTCCTGTCCCATCTCTGCATCAAGTCCACCCGGAAGCCTGTCTAAGAATTCATCAACGCATGCAATACTGCACGCTTTTCTGATATCGTCCATGGATGCATCCTCATCGCCCCATTTAAGATTGTCAATGAGCGAGCCTGAAAACAGTGTATTCTTCTGCAATACAACTGAGATTGCATCTCTTAAATGTCTTACCGGGTATTCCTTAACGTTTATTCCATCTATCTTAATCTCGCCCTTACTTGCATCATAGAGTCTTGGAATAAGCTGGATAAGCGTCGTCTTTGATGAACCTGTCTGTCCTATTATTCCGACTGTCTGACCAGCATTAATATGAAATGAAACATCTGACAGCACGTGTTCTTTAGCGTTTTCATTATATTTAAACCACACATGGTTAAATTCTATCTCACCCTTCTTAACTTCAATGCTCCTCGCATTCTCGTCAGTTATATCAATCGGCTCATCAATTACCTTCATGATTCTTTCTGCAGAAGCAAGTGATCTCGTCATAAGAAGGAACACATTTGACATCATCATAAGTGAATTGAGTATCAGAAGAACATAGCTTAAGAAAGAAGTAAGCTGTCCTATCATCATCTGTCCTGAATTAATCAGTCTTCCGCCAATAAGTAGAATACCAAGAATTGTCGAATACATAACGAACTGCATAGCAGGCATGTTAAGTACCGCTATTCCAAATGCTTTCTCTGATTCGTTTTTAAGATTGTCATTAACATTCCTAAATTTTTCAATCTCATAGTCGCCACGCACATATGATTTAACAACTCTTACTGCTGTAAGATTCTCCTGTATGCAACGGTTTACAAGGTCAACCGCCCCCTGCATTCTGCCATATCGTGGGCCAACATTAACGATTATTATGATGAGCAGGACTGCCAGAATTGGCAGTGCTACAAGGAAGACCAGTGCCAGTGTGGAATTAATCCGGAATGCCAGTGTCGTTGCAAATACCAGCATTACCGGGCTTCGTCCAAATGGACGCATTCCTGTTGACACAGCATTCTGGATATTAGTCACATCACTTGTCAGTCGTGTGACTAATGATGAAACACTGAAATGGTCTATATTAGAAAATGAATAAGACTGAAGTTTCCCGTACTCTGCCTTTCTTATATTAGCACCCAGTCCCTGACCTGCAAGTGCAGAAAATCTTGCACTTCCCACACCTAATATAAGTGCAGCAACTGCACATACAGCCATCTGGATACCTTTATTTATTATATATGGCACATCTGAATTGGTCACACCTATATCAATCAGGTCAGCCATCAGCTTAGGTACCATAATCTCAAGCACGACCTCAACACCTATACATATAAGCGCCAGCCATGCGTATTTCTTATATTCTTTCATATAAGAAAAAATTCTTCTCAGCATTACTTGCACCTCCAATTATTGCATATGCAACTATTGTATTTCCAAATTCAAACAATGTCAACATAATAATATTTTTACATGCAAAAAGACACCGCCGTACCCCATAATCTGGTACGACAGTGTCTTATATTTTAAGTAATACTTTTATCTAAGATAAGCTTACTCCTGTTCTGACTTCTTTCTTCCTGTTACAACAACTGTAGTTGCTCCTGCCACACATGTTGCAAGCATAAGAACATAAAGCATTATGTTAGAATTATCACCTGTCTTAACGGTTTCCTGACTATTGTCTGATGATGGCTCAGCTGGTACTACAACCTTCTTGTAATATACCTTGATAACTGAACCGTTATCAGCTTTATTAGGAATAATTCCTGTTGTTTCTGAATCAAATGTATAACCTTCATACTTATCTGTTGTGTTAATGTCAGCCTTATTAACATCAATTACTGATGGCTCATTTACCCAGACCTTCTTAGTTACTGTAATAGTATCTTCTGTCTGTTCTTCACCATCTTTATAGTACTTGATTGTATAAGTTACATCCTTTGTCTGGCTTGCATCCTTAACATAATATACATTGATAACTGTTCCTGATGCAACTACTGCAGGAATCTCTCCTGTTGCTACTGAATCTAACTTATATCCAACATACTTGTCTGTTGTGTTAATAGCAGTCTTATTAACTTCAACTTCTAATGGAGCATTTATCCAGATTCGCTTAGTTACTGTCTGCTTATCTGCTGTTACTTCAACTCCATCTCTAAAGTACTTAACTGTATAAGTTACTTCCTTTGTCTGAAGTTCATCCTTAACATAATATACATTGATAACTGTTCCATCTGCAACTGCTGTAGGAATCTCTCCTGTTGCTGCTGAATCCAACTTATATCCAACATACTTATCCGTTGTATTAATAGCAGTCTTATCAACAGTTAATTCTGATGGAGCATTTACCCATACAGTCTTAGTTACTGTCTGCTTGTCTGCTGTTACCTCAGCTCCATCCTTAAAGTACTTAACTGTATATGTGATGTTCTTCGTCTGACTCGCATCTTTTACATAATATACTTTAATTATGTTCTTTGAAGCATCTGTTGTAATTGTTAATGGTAAATTCTCAGTCTTTTCAAACTTATAACCAGTCTTTTCTCCAGGATCGTATGAATTTACTTTAGTATTAAACTGAGCTGACTTATTTAATGTAGCTGACTCATCCTTAACACCATCATAGTAATACTCTACTGAATATCCGTATGTATTAGCTCTGTACTCAATAACAAGTACATTCTGGCTTTCATCTGAACCAATAGTTAACTTCTCATCAGCATTAAGTACTGTATAACCTTCGATATTCTTCTTATCAGCTCCAACTTCTGTTGCATAAGTTGCTGACTTAGTATATCCGGCTGTAAGTTCTGTATCTGTTCCTTCAAGAACATATTTTACTGTGTACTTGAATTCCTTAGCTACATAATAAACTTTGATAACACCCTTATCAGCTATTGTTACTGGTATTGTTGCCGGGTCAGTCTTTTCGAACTTATATCCTGCTCCGAACTTATCTGTAACATTAATCTTTGTTGCATCTACTGGCTGTACGTTATCATTTACCCATATATTGTTAGTAAATGTCTCTGTCTTAGAGTCATCCTTAACTCCATCCTTGTAATACTCTACTGTATAAGATACTGCCTTTTTCTGGTCATTATCTCTTACATAGTATACGTTGATAACATCTCCGTCAGTTACTGTGTCAGGTATTGTTCCTGTTGCTGATGTATCTAACTTATATCCAACATACTTATCTGTTGTATTGATAGCTGTCTTATCTACAGTCATATTAGATGAAGCATTTACCCATACAGTATCTGTTTTTGTCTGCTGATCTTCAGTTACTTCTGTTCCATCCTTAAAGTACTTAACTGTATATGTGATGTTCTTTGTCTGACTTGCATCTTTTACATAGTATACTTTAATTACGTTCTTTGACGCATCTGTTGTAATTGTTAATGGTAAATTCTCAGTCTTCTCAAACTTATAACCAGTCTTTTCTTTAGAATCATATGAATTTACTATAGTATTAAACTGAGATGTTTTATTCTCTGTAGCTGACTCATCCTTAACGCCGTCATAGTAATATTCTACTGAATATCCATATGTGTTAGCTCTGTACTTAATAACGAGTACATTACTATCTGAATCTGCTCCAATAGTTAACTTCTCATCAGCATTAAGTACTGTATAACCTTCGATATTCTTCTTATCAGCTCCAACTTCTGTTCCAAACGTTGCTGACTTAGTATATCCAGGAACAAGTTCTGTATCTGTTCCTTCAATGACATACTTTACAGAATAATCAAATGTATCTGCCACATAGTAAACCTTTATTACACCCTTATCAGCTATTGTTGATGGTATTGTTGCCGGGTCAGTCTTTTCGAATTTATATCCTGCTCCGAACTTATCTGTAGTATTAATCTCAGATAGCTTTACCTGCTGTTCAGTAGCATTAACCCAGATTGGATTAGTATAACTCTGTGTCTTAGTATCATCCTTAACATTATCTTTGTAATACTCTACTGTATAAGTTACATTCTTTGTCTGTTCATCATCCCTTACATACTTAACAGTAATCTCTTTATCGCCAGTAAGCTGTGTAGCCTCAACAACTTCTATGCTTGGCTTGTAACCAGGGATTGAAGGTGATGTAACTGCTGTTGTAGAATTACCCTTAACTACAGTCTGAACATTGTCCTCAGCTACCTTAGTATCATTTTCAAATACATACTTAATAGTCTGTGTGTACTTAGGAACAACTGTAATAGTTACTGTTGCTTCCTTCTCATAAGTTCTTCCGTCAACTGTAAGAACCGTCTTATATCTAAATGTATCCTCACCACTAAAACCATTGTTAGGAGTATATGTGAATGTACCATCTTCATTGAATGTTATTGTACCATTCTGTGGGTCAGTAACCTTCTCTGCCTTGATTGTTACATTCTTATCCGGATTATTAACTTTTATATTATTATCATTATCTAATACAGATTCGTCAGCTACTATAAGTGTTTCGCCCTGATTAACTGTATATGAATCATTAACAGCATCCGGTGTGATTACTGCTGATGGTTCTTCTACAAAGTCCTGACTATATGTAAGATCACCAACTGTTGCATTGAATGTACAACCAGCGTTAGTATATGAAGATCCTGCATAACCGTCTTTAGCCTTAATCTTAACAGTTATCTCCTGCGCATCTGTTGTAATCTTGTTTGGATAAGTAACTGTAAATGTTCCATTACCATTGTCTGTAACTCCAGTCTGTCCTGGAACAAGTTCAAAATGCTCATCAAGCTTATCAGTTACTGTTGCTGTATCAAAAGGAAGTTCCTTTAATGATGTGATAATGCTCTGGAATTTCTTCTCAAGTTCTGAAGCATTAGTTGTTGAATAGAATTCCTTGGCATATCCTGTTTTCTCAGCACCATAAGTGAATGTGTAATTAGACGCAAGCTTTAATGTCAGCTTACTTGTACTTACATCAGAAACTATTAGTTCACTTTCTTCAAAAGTAAGAAGCTTATCACCCATTGATGCACGGACAGCATCGCTGTTGGCCTCTGTTGCATTCATCAATGCAAATGAATATATAGTAACTCCCGCATCTGCTAATTCCTTACCGGCTGCGTTGGCACAATAAGCTGCATACATCTCATCATCCTGATCTTTGGCCTCTGTCTCTCCGTTATAGAATCCATGAGACATATTACTTGCTAATGTATAATTTACTGCAGGATCACCATAAGGATATATATCTCCCTTCTTATATGTATACTTAGATGTAATATTTTTTGCCTTAGGATAATTAGCCATACCATCTGTAAATAATATAATAGATGCGCCATCTTTATCATCACCTAATATTGTGTTGGCTTTCTCTAGTCCGTTAGCAACATTAGTACCAGACCCAAGATCTGAATTCGTTATCTTGTCAACGGCTGTTACCCCATTACTCTTGTTTGTATTGAATATATCTTCATTAAATATTCCATTGAGTGCATCGGTAATTGTCTTAGCATCTTTAGCATTACCAGTAATCTGACCTGCACTTTTGTTATACTTAACAAGTGCTACCGAATTAGTAGTATTACCTTCTGGAAGAAATGCATTAAGGAATGCACTTACTGAATCATACATGGCTTTCCATCTTGTCTCATTATAAGAACCAGCCATCTTTTCATCTTCAAGTTTGCCTGTTGTTGGATCTGTTCCTCTTACATAATCAGTTGCACATGCCATACTTAAAGAACAGTCAATTACCAATACAACATTCTTAGCCTGTGCATGAATTGAAGGCATATTCTTTGCGCCGGCTGTAAACTTTAAAGTATAGTAACCATCTGAATCAGGTTCTCCGTATTCATTCACAAGTTCCTTCTTAATATTCAGGACATCCTTATAATTATATGTCTTGACATATATTGTCGTATCCTCCGTTACTGCACTACCGTTAGGTGCATCGCCAACAAGTACTCCGACACTGGAATTAGTTGACCTCACTGTAACGGTATCGCCTGTTTTTACATATTTGACTATTGTATTAGTGTCATTAACAATAAATGTCACTTTAACATAGTCACTGTACGTCTCATCCTTGACAACATTTGGTGTATCAATTTCCACACCTTCTGTAAGGACATTCGTTACATTCTCGTTAGCCCGAGCCACATTAGCTGTACTTACCAGCATTGGTAAAACACTAGCAGATATCATGACTACTGTAAGCAAACTAACAAGAATTCTTTTTGCTAATCCTTTCTTCATCATTCTTCTCCTTTTCAATGTGTTATATAAGTATTTATCATTATATATCAAGTAGAATACTAGCACAACAGATATTTTGTCATTTACCCCATTTTAGGGGGAGATTTTAAAAAAGCAGCATTGTATTACAAAAAAAACAATGCCCAAACTATTTTGGTTTTTTAGTTATATATTTTTCTTATATACTATATAAGAAATTACTGATGTAATCACTTCGGTAATCCAAAAAGCATGCCATACACCAACAGCACCTGCTATCCTTGACATAACGAATGCAACCGGAATTATTACAGCAACATATCTGCATACAGATATAATAAGTGACGGAAATCCTTTCCCAAGTCCTTCAAGCGCACCCGCCGAAGTAACTGATACCGTTGATACAATAAATCCGGCACTTATGATTCTTAATGCTGTCTCTCCTTCATTTATTGTGTCAGGATTGCTTGTAAACAGACCGATAAGTGAACCCGGTATTGCAAGACAGAGAATTGTACCTGCTGCCATAATAGCAAATATAAGTACCATTGATGTCTTATATATCTTTCTTACTCTCTCATGCTCTCCTGCTCCGTAATTATATCCCATAAGTGGTCTCATTCCCTGTACAACTCCGTTAGCCGGCAGATACAGAAATGTCTGCAGCTTGTAATATACTCCAAGCACGAACACATACACAGCCGAGTACGCAGCAAGTATTACATTAAGCACTGATATAAGAATAGATGGAAGTGCAAGGCTTAAGCTTGCCGGCATACCAATAGAATAAAGTCTCTTTGCCATTGAACCTTCTATTCTCATCTCTGATTTCCTGAATTTAACCGGAATAGGCTTAACAATATATATTATGATATATAGCACTGCTGCTGAAGTCTGACCTATTCCTGTCGCAAGTGCAGCGCCCTCAATTCCCATTGCAGGAAATGGACCTATTCCGAATATCATCATCGGGTCAAGCACAATATTAACTATACAGCCTGTCATAAGGCATACCATAGAAGCATTCATTCTTCCAACTGCCTGAAACACCTTCTCAAACATAAGCTCAATTCCAAGCATTATTGAAAATGCAAATGCAATATTAGAATATTTAAGTCCCAGTGAAACAATCTCTGCGTCTTTTGTAAACATTTTTAAAAATACCGGCATGCCCGCAATACATATAACGGTAAGCACAACAGCGTGTATACAACTTAGGAGCATGCCCTGGCTGGCTGCTTTATCTGCCTGCTTCTGGTTCTGTGCGCCCATAAAAAATGATATGACCGCATTTATTCCTATTGCAAATCCTATCATAACCGAGCTTATAAGATTCTGTACCGGAAATACCAGTGACAGAGCTGTCATCGCATTTTCACTTATCTTAGCAACAAAGAAGCTGTCAACAATATTGTACAATGAATTAACCATCATAGATATTACCATTGGAAGCGACATTTTTAATAACAATGGGAGTATCTTCTGCTCCTTCATATATGTCTGATTCATATTAACTACCTGTCCTTTTCGTAAAAAAAGAGCCAACAAGTGGCTCTTTTTCTTATAATACACAATAATATTTAATTATTCAACTTTTATTTTCTACTGGCACACACCATCTACAATAGTAATTATCTTATCCGCATAATCTGCCATCTGTCTGTCATGCGTAACCATAATTATCGTCTGATTGTGCTTCTGGCTTGCCTTGGATAACATCTGTGCAACTGTTCCTGCACTTCCCGCATCCAGATTACCTGTCGGCTCATCAGCAAGAATTACAGCTGGATGTGTAATCAACGCTCTTGCTATCGCAACTCTCTGCTGTTCACCACCTGACATCTGCGATGGAAACTTGTTCTTGCAATGAGATATTCCAAGTTCTTCAAGCAAATCATCAACTTCCTTCTCGTCAGGTTTTTTACCATCTATAAGAATCGGCATAACAACATTTTCATATGCTGTAAATTCCGGGAAAAGACTGTAGTCCTGATATATATATCCTATGTTTCTTCTTCTGAACTCTGACAGTTCCTTGTCCTTCATTCCTGTTATCTTCTTTCCGGCAATGGTAACACTTCCTGTATCCGGCTCGTCCACACTTCCAAGAATCCTTAAAAGTGTAGATTTGCCTGAACCACTTTTCCCTATTATTGCTGTGAATTCTCCCTGTCCGAATTCAAGTGTACAGTTCTTTAATGCCGGAACATCCACACTTCCCGCGTGATAAGTTCTTTCAATATTCTCCGCTCTTAACATAATCTCGTTCATAACAATCCCGTCCATTCTATTCATAAATTTATAATTTCCTTACAAATCCTGTAAACATCATCAGTTCCATTAACAATAACAATGGCATTGTAATCACACACCATACTGATTCTCGGAGTGCCTCAATCATACATACTGAAACAATCTTTCCACGTCTCATTCCAAGGCTGTGCAGAAGCTGCATTTCTTCTTTTCTTCTGTTAATACGATTTCTGATAACAATTGCCATAATCAACAGCTGCATAACTATCATTGCAATAATAGTTATTCCATACTGCAGAATACTGTTAATAAGCTGTGTTCTGTATGTATTCTTAATATCCACATTGCTTCCATAAGAGATATCATTGTTATTAAAATACACGCCTATCTTGTTATTAGTTGCTGAAAATGTTGATGCAAGGTCATAATTAATGCTTATCTGGTTGTAACACAGCTCAAAATCCATATCCCCGCTTAACTCATCCCCTATGAGTCTTTCCATCACATCTTTCTGCCTGTCAACCGCCTGCTGTGCCAGATTAATGCTTGCAATTGAGGTATAGTAACCAAATGCTGGAATTATTCCGTTGAAATCATCAATAACTTCATCTGTAACTCTGACAACTGCCGCAACCTGTGGTGACACACATGCATCATAATCTATTTCAAGTTTTTCCATAAGCTTATTATCAGGATCAAATCCATGTGTATTGTCATAATCTGATAAATATTTGTTATATGCATCATCGTAAGGAAATATTGAAAAATATGAAGGATCAATTATATTACTCTTATCATCATACGTATTCTCATCTACTCTGTAATAATTATAATAAAGTGTATCTCCGGCATTAATAGTGTCATCATATCCACCCTCTGGCAGATTTCTTAAAAACAAGACAACCTGTTTTCCTTCCTTAAATGCTTCATAATCCACATACTCTTTATCAATATATTTTTCCAGTTTGCTATACAGTTCCTTTGTAGGCTCAGTATATTCTGTTGAGAACATATATCTGTCTCCATAATCGTCAATATGCTGCTTGTTATAATGATAATTCACTGGGTGAAATGCAAATGTCTGCATTTTCTCATAATCCTGATTATCCCAGAACCAGGTTCTCTCAGATTCAAATACTGAATATGAAACTGACTGTATTCCATTAATCTCCATTAACTGGTCAAGAAATTCCCTGGAGAACCCTTCAATAATATTATTATTAGGATTCTTAAGATATCCACTGCGTGATATCTGTATCTTTGCACTTTCTCTTCCTATACTGTCTGTATTATTAATTTTGACTGCATTATTGGAATCCCACATTTTTCCTTCTTCAACTAATTCCCTCAGCTCATCAAAATGTATATTATAACGTTTTCTTAATTTTGCTGTATCCTCAAGTTTATCCATTCTGCTCTCACGGCTTTCAGAATACATCAAGGGCTTCATTGGAAGATTATTATAATTCTCAAGATAGTACCAGTACTTCATATACAACTGGTCTTTGTCCTCTGTTCTGTCTATATAACCAAATATATCAGGAAGACTGTCATTATTCTTATATTCTGTAAATGCATTTTGAATCTTCAAAACCGAAAATATAATTACTACGCATATACATAATGCAAAAAGTCTTATTCCCACTACCATCAAAGCTCCGTCTTTTTTTATAAATCTTGAGCTCACAGTCCTTACCAGATTATGTCTGTTCATGCGGCTCTTATTGTTTTTCACAGTAACAGGCCTGCCTGACCGCTTCTTAGAATCTGGCTTCTTTTTATAAAAATGTATGTTGGATATTAATCCACTCAGTTCCTCAATAATAACTGCAATTACCACCGAACCGGCACTCTTAATAATAACCTCCGTATTAACCCTGTAGAATTCATAGCCGGACTTTGCTTCAAGTACCTGACCTGCCATGTGTCCTGCTGCCAATGCAAGCAGAACTCCGATAATTCCTGCCGGAATCAGTATAAATGCATTCTCTGTCACATACATTTTACGAACACCAGCTTTAGTCATTCCCATCCGTCTGAACATATCATATGGTTTGCGTCTTGTATTCCTGTATTCAATAAGCTGGTATGATAATGCAAGAATACCGATAACCATGACAACTATGTACATATACATATATACTGTTGCTGACTTCCATGGTGAATAATCATATACTGCTGCGTTATATACTGTCTCGCACCTTATATCCTCTTTAATCTTCTTATAAACATTAGCGTAATCACTTGTTCTTATCGAATCCCTGAATCCATACAGATACAGATTATCAATCTTATAATCAAAATCATTTAACTTTTCATCTGTAACTACTGCTCCCGGAATCATCTTCCCATTCTGCCATATATTAGTATAATTCTGGAATATTCCTACTAATGTATATGTTTCGATTCTTTGATCTGACTCATAATTAATATTGTCTGCACGATAATAATATATTGTTATCTTCTGTCCTAACTCCCCTGCATATCCAAGCTTTAACAATGTATTCCAGTCCATTGCAATTTCATCATTATTCTGTGGCATACGGCCTTCGTCAAGCTTTAATCTGCCCTGCTTAATGAAATCGTCTGTCATGCTTCCTATATGCAGCTTCGTCTCATTCCATTCACTGTCATATAACTCCACACTGCTTTTCGCGCTGACAGGCTCACACAGATAATTATGTGTGCTTAATATTTCGTTAGCTTCTTTCTCACTTCTCTCACATATGAACCAGTCTCCGAATCTCGACTTATTGGATGACATCTGCCACTGGTACATATTCTCCTGAAATATAAGAACCGCTGTCACAAAAAACACCGCCACAAGTGTTGTAAGTGCCGCCTTCCATATCTGCGGGAACCGTCTCCTTATACTTTTGAAAGTAATTTTTAAAACATTCATTCAAGTACCCCCTGTAAGATTTATGTATATACCTTATCATGCCAACCTTACAAAAACCTTACAACTCAATTAATCTTCCATCTGTATCCGATACCACGGATTGTCTCTATATAAGATTTACCATCTGCGCGGTTTCCAAGCTTTGTCTTTAATCTGCTCACTGTAACTGTCAGTGTATTATCCTCTACAAATGTCCCGTATCTGTCCCACATTTTCTGAAAGAAGGTATCCCTTCTTACTATAAGTCCTTTGTTGTTTATGAGTATCTCTAACACATGAAATTCTGTTGGTGATACACTTATGTGTTTATCTGCATGAATGACTGATTTATTTCTGAAATCTACCGTAAGTGTTCCATCTTTATAAATGTCTGTGCCACCTGATATTCTTCTAACATTAGCCATTATTCTTGATACAAGCTCTGCTACCCTGAATGGCTTCACAACATAGTCATCACCGCCACAGTCAAGACCTCTGATTATGCTGTCTTCATCGTCACATGAAGTTAAGAATATTATTATCTGACTTCCGTGTCCCCTTATCTTCCTGCACACATCAAATCCATTGCCGTCCGGAAGATATACATCCAGCAGAAATACATCTATCGCTGCCTCTTCCTGTTCGTATATTTTATTAAACTGTGAGACACTGGCGGCTTCCTTAACTGAATAACCCTTTTCTTGTAATATTCCCGCAAGCTGCTGCCTTATAAAATCATCATCTTCCAATATAAGTATCTTGGTCATATTCCCTCCCAGCCAGTACATTTTCTATATTGTAATGCACTAACCTTACACATATCTTACAATTCATTCTTTCTCTTAAGAACATATCTTGGTATCTGAACCCTTATGAAAGCACCAATTCCGTCCTCATTATTGTGCACATCTACTGTTCCATGATGAGCTTCTATAATAAGACGCGACAGGTTAAGCCCGATTCCGGCATGTCCTGCTGCCACACTTCCTGTTGTCTCGAACCTGTCAAATACATACGGTATCTTATCCTCATCAAATCCACTTCCATTATCCTTAATATTAACTATACATTTGTCATCACGGCATACAGCTTTAACTTCAACCCTGTTACACATCTCACTGCTGTTCTGGATTATATTGATAAATGCTTCTCTTATCCACTCTTCATCAGCATTAATACAATAATCTTCATCATCACATTCCACTGTTATAGTACATTCATTCTTTGGAAGCTGGCTTACAACATCACAAAGCATACTGCTTACATTAACGTCCTGTTCTGTCATGATTATCTTTCCCGCTTCCATACGGCTTAGTGTCATCAGCCTGCTTATGAATGTCCTGATTCTTTCAATCTGTTCAAAACATCTTTCCAGAAGTTCCCTGTTCTGCCCGCTCTCCTCTAATCTGTCCAGTGCAATACTAAGTGCTGTAAGCGGTGTCTTTATCTGATGTGCAATATTCTCTGTAAAATTCTGAAGCTTTTCATTACGCTCAACAAGAAATCTCTCATCTGCTTTCTGTTTTTTCTTTAACTGCTGGTTCTCCGCACCAAGATTAATAACATATCCGTATATATCATTATGTCCGATTTTTACAATCATTCTTATACATACTGCCATCACTGCAGCAATTACAATTATTCCTATAACTGCAATTATCCACTGTCCGCTTCTGAAATACATATATGCTGCACCATTCTCTGTATATCCACACTCCATGATTGCACTATTATACTTTGCTGCATCGCTTAGCGAATACCTGTTGTAAAACATCATATCTATAAGTTTCTCTCCTGATGAACTGTCTTTATTATAAAGTCCTGCTGCCAGTGCCCTGAATTTCAGTTCATAGAATACCGCTGTAATCGCTGTGATAAGTATAGCAACACCCGCCATAACACAAAAAGCAGCCATCATCTTTTTCCTGATGACGGCTACTTTTTCTTCTGCTATATGTTCTATATTTTTTTCTTCCTCTATCATAACTGTATCTGACATAAATCCCCCTTAACTACATGCATTAGTTTCTGGGGATATTATATCATTTTATTCTGTTAAAGCATATCTGTTAATTAATATGAATTGATTGATAGCCTGTTGACAACAGTTTGTTGGAGAAAACCCACTAAACGCCTGTGAAAAGCCCAGAAATCCAACTCACATCACGGCAAGCTCATATATTACTTCTTCCCCTTCTGTGTCAGCAGAACTGACATTATCAATGAAGTTATCGGCACTGTAAGTATTATGCCCATTGTTCCTGATATTCCACGCATTATCTCAATTGCAACTGAGTACATGTTAAGAATCTGATGCATCTGGTATGAATATGCGTATATTATCATGACAAGTCCCAGACTTCCTCCTGCATAAGCAAGAATAAGTGTGTTAGACATTGTTCCAATCATATCACGTCCAATATTAATTCCTGAACGGAATATTTCCCTTGCTGATATGTCAGGTCTGTTTTCTTTAATCTCATGTAATGATGATGAAACTGACATTGCAACATCCATTACTGCTCCTAACGATGCAATCAGTATTCCTGAAAACAGCATACCTCCTATATCAAGCTTTGAATTCTGACCTACATATATAAGATTCTCTATATCATCAACATTATATCCTGTTACATGTCCAAAATGTCCGAAAACAAGTGCTATAAGACCTGATACAACCACTCCGGCTATTGTACCAAGCATAGCGCCAATTGATTTCTTCTGAAAATCTGCCAGCAGAATAAATGTTATTAGCGTAATTATGACAACTGATAATGTAGCTGCAATAAATGGTGAAACACCTATATACATCATCGGAATATACATCATTACTACAACTGCAAATGTGAATATAAGTGCGAGTACTGAATTGAAACCTTTCTTTCCTCCAACCAGCCACATAAGTCCGAAAAATGCTGCTAATAACACAATTATCTCTGGTTCACGGTCATAATTATATACATTGGCTGAGAGATTTCCATTATATTCACTTATATTAGCTATTACCCTTGTTCCAACCTTACAGTTGGCTCCGTACAGATATCCGTTAAGACTGTACGCTTTTACTTCTTCTCCCTTGTGGCTTCCTGATTTAATACGTAAAACAACCTCTTGGCTGTCGCCGCTTTCTAAGTCAGCGGCAGCCTGAAGGTCTTCATTATCATTCTGTATAACTACTGCCTTAACAAACTTAGTGTTATCTTTGGCAAGCAGTGGTTTTCTTTCTACACTGGTGTAGAATAGAAACATCGCAATCATAATAAGTGCCACAACAAGGTATTTACCAAATGTGTCTATTATCTTTCGCAAATGTCTTCCTTCTTTCTGATTCCAACTATAACAGCACAGATGCCTGCTGCTGCGGCAGCCATACAAGCATATACTCTTGCAAGCATGTTATCTCCTGTCTGTGGAGCTTTGCCATTATCTGTCGAAGAATTTGATGAATTATCTGTTGTCGAACTTCCTGCTGGTGCAGATGGTTCTGTTACTGTACCATTATCCTCCTGTACTGTAAGTGCATTGATTGCATTAACAACTGCCAGTTTAGCTTCTTCTAATGCAGCACCATCAATCTTAGGTGCATTCTCAGACTTATAATCCGCAAGCTGTGCCTGTGCACCTTCCTGTGCCTGAATGTATATAGTCTTGTCCAGAAGTGTTGATACACCCTTCTTAAATCTGTTAACACTATTTCCGCTTTCAGATGTTGACTTATCTGCTGCATTCTTTACAGAACCATATCCTGACACTCTGTCAGTATCTTTACCATAATTATTTACGATATCTGCAAGCATTGGATCCTTGTCTGTTGTATATGCTGCCTTAATCTTCTTTAATGATGAGAGAGCATCCTTAAGAGAATTCATGCTGGCTTCTGTATAATTAACCTCTGTGCCGTTAATTAAAGCCTCTGCATTATTAATAACCTCATCCACTGACATATCTGTATTAGTCTTATTGATTGTAAAATCATCAGCATATTTATTACCATTGTAGTCATATGTCTTGATGGTAAGTGATCCGCTCGAAAAATCAATTGTTGAGAATGATGGGAGACATGCATTAGTTCTCTCTGCAATGTAGTATGGTGTGTAGTTAAGCAGATTGTAGTACTTAGAACCTGAGCCTGAACCTGTTGTTATATAAAGAGTTCCATCCGGATTAGTTACTGAACCGCTGCTTATATCATAGTCAACTACATTTCCATCAAGAATCTGATAACTTCTTGAAAATGTGTGGTCATGTCCTGTAAGACATATATCAATGTTAAATTCGTCCATTAATGGTGCAAATACAATTCTGTTAGTAGCAGCATCTGTATCTGCATGTGGCTGTCCTGAACCATAGATATCGCTATGGAATATTACAACCTTCCACTTAGCATCAGGATTGCTTGCAACAGCCTTATTCATAAATGTTCTGTGCTCCTCCTGATTACGGTTGTTGCTGTTTAATGAAATGAATAATACATCTCCATAGTTGAAATAGAAATCACTTCCTGCTGCTGTGCTTCCTAACTTATCCTCTGAATTAGGATTGTTAAAATGTGCTGAGTAATCTGAACCTGCCATATCGTGGTTACCGATTGTTGCAGCGATTGGAAGGCTTCTGAATACTGATGGATAAAGATATCCTGCATACTCGCTCTCTCTTGTCTTTTTATCATTATCCTTAGTTGCACCAGACTGGTTAATCTGATCACCTGCTGATAAAAGGAACGATGCATCAGGACATGTCTTTAATGCCTGCTGCATTGTCTTGTTCCAGTTGTATGCATCTCTTGCAACACTGGCATCATTAGCTGAATAATCTGAACTGCTTCCTGAAGCACCAACCTGTGGGTCACCGGTAAGAATAACTGAAAACTTATCCGTTGCCTTAGTTGTGTAATCATACTCAGCAGACCATACACTGTCATCTCCTGTGTAATTGTCTGTATACTGGTAATGATACTGTGTGTTCTCTTCAAAATAATCAGCTATGTTTACTTTATTGGCTGCACTGTATGACTTTCCCTGCCAGTTCTCAGCACTGATAGCCTCTGCATTACCTGTTACAACCTTGGCTGATGACTTTGAACCATCCTTCCATACCTTTACTGCCGGTGTTCCTTTTCCAGCTGAATACCATGAAAAATTAAGATCTGCCGCATCTGAACCTGGAGTTAAAGCTACATTTTCAGTCTGTGCATAAGCTTTTTCTCCTCCCTGCCATACATTAGAAAGCCAGTTCTGGAAATCAGCTGAATTATCTGTATCCTGCTTGAATGTACTCTGACTTACATCCGCCTCACCATATGCAAATGCATTAATAAGTGGTGCCTGACTTACAAGAACTGTTGACATTGCAGCAAGTGCTGCACCTTTTCTTAATAAATTCTTACTTCTCTTCATTTTTTCCTCCACATAATGAGATATATTTATTCGTATACTGTTGTGCAACGAATTGTCATTACTATATCCCTATGTGGTAAACTTACAATAATTGCCCTGTAAATCTTATGTAAAATTTTTGTTGTAAGCAAAAAATAAGACACAGATGTTTAATGTCTGTGTCCGATTTTTTCAATTTATTTATTTTCAAGCTTTGTAATACATTTATCCAGTGATGTTGCAAACCAGTCAATATCGTTCTCTGAAAATACCATTGGTGGACGAAGCTTTAAGATATTTCCATAATGACCTATAACTGATGTAAGAATATGCTCATCTCTTAACATCTCTATTACATTCAACGCCATATCCTTATCAGGTGTCTTATTGCCATCATTCTTAACGAATTCAAATCCTAAGAACAGACCTGCACCTCTTACATCACCTACTGATTCAGGATGACGCTTCTGCACATCTTTAAGTGACTTTAAAAGCTTTCCTCCAACATCCTTACAGTGTTCAAGCAGATTCTCATCTTTGATATACTTAAGAACAGCCTGAGCGGCGGCTATTGATACAGGATTACCACCAAATGTATTAAAGTAAGGAAGCTTGTCACTGAAGGCTGCAAGTACATCCTCTTTTGCAGCAAGTCCTGAAATTGGAATTCCGTTACCCATAGGCTTACCCATTGTTATCATATCAGGAACAATTCCGTGTCTTGCAAATCCAAAGAATGCCTGTCCGGTTCTTGCAAATCCTGGCTGAACCTCATCAGCTATGAATACTCCGCCATTCTTATGTACAACATCTACTGTTGCTTTTAAGAATCCTACAGGGTCAGGATATATACCATCTGATGAGAATATTGAATCTGCAAGAAAACAAGAAAACTTATATCCTGCCTCATTTAATTTATCTATAGTCTTTTGCATCTCTGATGCATACCATGCTGTGAATTCTTCTGGGGTTCCACCATGGCGGTAATAATCTGGTGCTGTTATAAGCCTTACATTAGGAAGTAATGGCTGGCCTGCACCAAGTGATGGTGAACAGCCTGATGTCAGGGCACTTGTTCCATGATATGCCTCCTGTGTGATAATTATACCGGTACCCCCCGTATAGGCTTCTGCTACACGCAAAGCCAAATCATTAGCTTCTGAACCTGTACACATATACATTATCTTATTAATCTCATCAGGCATAAGTTCAAGCAGTTCTTCACTGTAATCTAGAATCTTTTCATGAAGATATCTTGTATGCGTATTAAGAGTTTTCATCTGCTCTGTAACAGCCTCTACAACAGCCGGGTTACAATGTCCGACGCCTGCTACATTATTGTACATATCAAGATATTTATTACCTTCATCATCCCACAGATAATCTCCTTCCCCGCGGACAATGTTAAGTGGCTTTCTATAAAAAAGTCTGTAAGCACCTCCAAGGTATTTTTCTCTCTTACTAATCATTTCCCTTGTTTTAGGACTTAACATAGATGCATATTCTTCCTTAAAACTGCTAGAGTCCATAATACTTGATTCTGTTGCCATAATTTCCTCCATTCTGCAAAAAGAAAAAGCACAGAACCTCTGATTTCTCAGAAATTCTGTGCTCCTTTGCACTGTCATACAGATTCATTCTGTCTGACATATATAATAGCAACATTTGGTTATTTGTCAATTTATAATCAAATGCTTATTAATCATATTTCTTATTTATCTTAAGTTTTACAGATAATGCTATTAAAGCCACGACAATAATATCTGCAAGAACCCATACCCACACAGGAACATTCTTAATGTTATAACATCTTACATTAATCCACATCTGATTAATTCTTGTTGTCTCTTCAGCATCAAAATACTGCATAATGGCACTTCTATCCATAACCTCCTGCGTAGGATACTGTGCTGATAACTGTCTGTATGTCTGTTCTTCTGGAACTTTAAGTATATATCTTTCATCATCAGAATCACCTGAAAAGAAATATCCCAGAGGATAATCTACAACATCTGTATCACTTTCATCTGCTCCGTAGTTCCACTTTACATAGTCGAATACAATATCACTGTCACCACCTGATATAACTGATGTATATCCAATATAGCTCATGTTTCTCACAGCATTTTCAGGTTTTGACAGAAAGTTAATAAAGCTCTGTGCTGCCTGCTTTTTCTCTGAATTGCCATTAATTCCAGACTTTAACATTACCCAGCCGTCAAAATAAAGGTTAGTACATTCTTCAGGTACTGCAAAATTAAGCTGAAAATCATCCTCGTCAGCCTGGTCCATAGTATATACAGCATCTCCAGACCACTGATAACCTGCGACTACCTTTCCTGTTATCATATCAGTCTTGGCACTGTCAGTCTCGAATGAATAGGCATTATTCTTAACTGACTGAAGATACTCCTGAATTCTGTCCACATTTGCCTCAGAAGTATCATTCATCTCCTCGGCAAGTCTTTCATGATAATCAGGACTGTTTATAAATGACGCTGACTTTAACTTGTCTGACTTAATTGCACCAACAGCTGCAAACATGGAATCTCGTACATTATCCTTAATTGTTATCTGACGCCTGAATTTGCTGTTATCAATTATTGTCCATGTAGATGCTTCTTTTTCTGTAACCTTATCCGGATTATATACAATTCCTGTTATTCCCCACATATATCCTGCAGCATAACGGCTCCATGACTCACCATTAATCTTATTCTCGTCAAATGTTTTCTTTATAAATGGAGACACACCCTTCGCATAATAATTATTAGTAATTGATGTATCATAGAAATCATCTGAAAATGGCTCAAGCCAATCCTCTGCCATAAGCTTCATTATCATATATTCTGAAGGACAGATTACATCATAATCATCACCCAGAGTAAGCATGTTGTACAGTTCCTCGTTAGTTCCAAGGCAACTGTACTGTACCTTAATTTTCTTGCCGTAATTCTCATAATACCAGTTCTCGAAATCTGTAATTATCGAATTCTCACCCTTTATGCTTCCGCTTTCAAGATCAATTGTATCATCATCACTCCAGTCTCCGGTATCAATATATTCTTCCCAGTTGCACACACGGAGTATGATTGTATCATCTGCAGCCATTGCTGTAAGACGTTTTGTATTAAGCACTCCTGTTACCGCTGCTGTGCCGCTTACCACCATTAAAGCTGAAAGTATTAATGCATTTATCTTTCCAATAATCTTATTCATCAGCTCCAGCCTCCTCTCGTACAGCCTTTCTTGCTGGCGCAAGATTAATTGCTATCTCAACCACAATAACAATAAGGAATATTATTGTAGATAAAGCCCACAAAGCAGTCTTGATATCAGTCTGAGAACCCTTGGTTGCATTAACAACATAAGTACTTATCGTGTCAAATGTTGCAGGCTTAGTGTATGTTGCGACGAAATAATCATCCAGTGATAATGTAACTGCCATAACAAATCCTGATGCTATGCCAGAAGCAATCTGAGGTATTATTATCTTAAAAAGTGCATACACAGGTGTTGCACCAAGGTCAAGTGCTGCTTCATACAGACTTGGATCCATCTGTTTTAATTTAGGAACAACAGCCAGATATACGAACGGTGCACTCAGTATAACATGTCCCACAACAAGAGGAATATACGTATCCTTACTGACACCTAATACAACTACAAGAAGAATACAGATAGAAAAACCTGTAACTACATCTGCATTGACAACAGGAACCTGATTAAGAACTGACATTGCTCCTTTTACTTTTCCCTTTGAATAAAATGCACCTATAGCACCTGTTGTTCCAAGTATTGTTGCAAGTACAGCACTTCCAACAGCAAGCAGCACAGAACCGATTATCATATTAATAAGCTCCGGAGTCGTAAAAAGTGTTACATAATTATGCATTGAAAATGCATGTATTGCTCCTATATTAGCGGCATCCGTAAAACTGTATACTGCAAGCACAAGAATTGGAATATACATGAACAAAAGGACAATGCATATAATCATATATTTCAGAAATTTCTTCATTATACAAGTCCTCCTCTTCCAGCATTTTCTGACTCTTTATCACCCGAAACCAGAGTGACAATACATATAATAACAAGAAGTATCAGTGCTATCATTGAGCCATTGTGCCAGTCATATGCACTGAAATAACTTCCAATCAGACTACCCATAATATATGTGCTGTTATAAAGCATATCAAGAACTACATAGTTAGTCATTGCCGGAAGGAATACCATTGATACACCACTGACAATTCCCGGAACAGACAATGGCAGTATAACCTTGATAAATGTCTGGAAATTATCCGCACCAAGATCCGATGCTGCTTCAATAACACTCTTATCAAGCTTTGAAAGCGTTGTATATAACGGAAGTATCATGAATGGAAGAAAATCGTATGTCATTCCTATTATCGTATTGATAAACGGATAATACGCAAGATTTCCCTCAATCATTGATAATATCTCTTTAAGTGCAGTAATTCTTAATGTGAAATTAATCCACATAGGCATAACAAAAAGCAGAAGTATTACCGCTTTTCTCTTTAACTTACTCTGTGAAAGTATATACGCTACAGGATAAGCAATTATAAGACAGACTGCAGTTGCAACAAATGCAAGTACAAGACTGTAACACAGAGTTCCAAGTGTATTAGGGTCTGTAAAAAAATTCTGCAGATTAACCATGCTGAATTGTCCCTGCCCGTTAGTAAATGCATAATATACAAGAACCAGCAGTGGCGCTGCAACAAATAATATAAGAAACAGCCCATAAGGGATTCCAAGATATTTGCGTGAAAAAGACATATTTCTATCCCCCTACTTCTTCAACTGGAATTTCATCTTCTCTTCAGGCATGATAAGACCAACCTGATCGTCCATATTCCAGAGATATTCATCATCTACAATAAGGTCATGACCATACTCAGTTCTTATTACATAACTGTAATGGTCACCCTTATAGATAAGGTTAATAATCTTACCTGACACAAGACCTGCTGTTACATCATCACTCATCTCAATATCATCAGGCTGGATTGAAACAACAACCCTGAACTTTGAAACATCTACATTTTCACCATTCTCATCAACAAGAACTCCATCTGACATCTTAGTCTTAGGAATAACCTGTGTTAAATCACAGCCTATTATCTTGCCATTAAAGTCAAGCGTATAATCTCCATTAATTGTTGTAACAAAACTTGTTGTATGGTCTTCTGCGATCATTACATGAATTCCATCAGGTTCAAGCTGCATTCCTACTGTATCACCGACATGATAACACCTGGTAGTTCTTATTATCATTTCATACTTCCCGGATTCAACAGCAACCTCGTAATGCATTCCCTTGAATATAACTGAAGTAACCTCACCAACAACAGTTCCATCCTCAGGCTTTGTAATAATTACATCTTCCGGTCTTATAACAACATCAACTAAAGTTCCCTCTGGAACATCATCCATTCCCTCAAACTCTCCGCCACAGAATCTAACTTTCATGTGTCCTGTCATAATACCTTTGAAAATGTTGCTCTCTCCAATAAAGTCAGCAACAAATGCATTCTTAGGCTCATTATATATATCCTCTGGTGTTCCAATCTGCTGAATCTTACCCTCCGATAAGACAACAATCTTATCAGACATTGTAAGTGCCTCTTCCTGGTCATGTGTTACATATATAAATGTAATTCCAAGCTGGTCATGCATATTCTTAAGCTCAATCTGCATCTCCTTACGCATCTTTAAATCAAGCGCACCAAGCGGTTCATCAAGCATAAGTATTTCCGGTTCATTGACAAGTGCTCTTGCAATTGCAATTCTTTGCTGCTGTCCACCTGACAGCGTAGATATCTTTCTGTCCTCAAATCCTTCAAGGTCAACCATATCAAGAACATTTTTAACCTTTTTTCTTATTTCCTCTTTAGGAAGCTTCTTTAACTTAAGTCCAAACGCAATATTTTCATATATATTCATATGTGGAAACAGCGCATAACGCTGAAACACTGTATTAATCGGTCTTTTATTAGCTGGAAGCTGTGATATATCTTCTCCGTTAAGAAGTATCTGTCCGTCTGTCGGAAGTTCGAATCCTGCTATCATTCTTAGTGTAGTTGTCTTTCCACATCCTGATGGTCCTAAAAATGTTACGAATTCCCCCCGCTTTACTTCAAGATTAAAGTCATCAACCGCCTTAAATCCATTATCACTATATACCTTACTGATATGTTTAAGCTCTATTATATTTTCTGATTTACCAGACATATCAAACCTCCGCAATTAACATCCTTCGTTACACCGTCTAACAACTATGCAACCACTTCCTATTTAATATCAAAAACGGGTACAAATCAAGTAATTTCTTGATTTGTACCCATGATTTTTTATTATGTAAACGACTGACAAAATATATGTTTTATGGTCTGTGATGAAGCTCCTGAACAGTCTTTCCTATTTCGTCCCTTATAGCCTGTCTGTCTTCCGGAATCTTCTGCATTCTTGCAAGTAAATCCGCTGTATCATGCTCAGAACCAACTTTTCTCAACGACTCACATGCTGCAAATACAACATCATCATCTGCATCATCAATAAATCTCAGCAATAAGTCTATGCTGCTCTGGTCATCGCTTGCTCCAAGCGCCTTGGCTGCTGCAATCTTTCCTTCTTTGCTTCCTGTAATCTCTTCCTGTATTGCATACCAGTCATGATGTTTTACATATTTCTCCATTTTTTCATCCAATGTCTTTTTCTTAAATAACATACCGATGCCTTCTTTCATCTTTTTCTATATTATAGTATTGCATTTTCGATATGTAAAATGTATATTTAACATATCACTTATATCAGAATTATATAGGAGAATCATTATGACCTTAGATTATTACAGAATATTTTACTATGTTGCAAAATATAAGAGTTTTTCGAAAGCAGCCCGCATGCTCGACAATAACCAGCCTAACATAACCCGCTGCATGAATATATTAGAAAGTGAACTTGACTGCAAGCTGCTTAACCGTTCTCACAAAGGCATCACTCTTACACCTGAAGGAAATACATTGTATTCTCATGTATCAATCGCCATGAAACAACTTGAAGACGCCGAGAATGCTATTATCAAAAGCAAGAGTCTTTCAGGCGGTACCATATGTATCGGCGTAAGTGAGATTGCTCTTAGAATATTTCTTCTTAAAAAGCTCGAGAAATTCACAGAGCTTTTCCCTGATGTCAAGATAAAGCTTACAAATCACTCCACCAATCAGGCTGTCAATGCACTAAAAGCCGGTCTGGTAGACTTTGCAGTCGTAACCACACCGGTGAATTTAACTAATGATATGAAATCTGAAAGCTTATGCTCTTTCAATGACATACTAATTGCCGGACCTAAATACAAGCAACTTTGTAATAAAGCTCTGCATCTTGAAGAACTTCAGGAATATCCTTTCATAAGTCTTGTAGAAGGAACTGGCACACATGACCACTACACTAAGTTTTTCTATGATAATGACCTGCACTTCAACCTTGACATGGAGGCATCCACAACCGATCAGGTTCTTGCCATGGTTCAGTCCAACTTAGGTTTGGGCTTCTATCCTGAACAGCTTGCTTCAGAATATATAATGCGTGGTGAAATATTTCCTGTTTCCCTGCATGAATCTGTTCCCGAAAGAGATATCATACTTATAAGGGAATCGAGACACGCTGAAAACATAGCTGCTAAAAAGCTTATTAACTTCTTAAAGCATACAACTAATTAAAGTCCGTTAACTATCAGAGTCTGTCCTGAATCTCAATAAGGCAATCAAGCAGCAGTGGATTAAATGTACCACACTCACCATTAAGAATCATCTGCATAGCCTTTTCATGTGAATATGCTTTCTTATACACACGGTTACTTGTTAATGCATCATATACATCTGCAACTGAAACGACCTGTGCGCAGATAGGGATATCCTCACCTTTAAGTCCATCCGGATATCCTTTGCCGTCATATCTTTCATGATGTGAACGGCATATCTGCATGGCAACCTGAACGAGCTTCTCATCCTGATACATATCAAGCTTCTTAAGAATATCTTCCCCTATCACAGTATGTTTCTTCATAATCTCGAACTCTTCTGTTGTAAGTCTTGCCGGCTTATTAATAATCTCTTCTGGAATTCCAATCTTTCCAATATCATGAAGTGCCGACGCAGTGGCTATAATAAATCTGTCATGCCATGTAAGATTATATCTGCCTGTTTTCTTGGTCAATGTTTCAAGAAGCATCTGTGTAATCTGGTTAATATGCAATACATGCTGTCCACTCTCACCATTTCTGAATTCTACAATATGACTCAATATTCCAATCATCATCTGATTGTTATTCTCTTTGTCCTGAATACTCTCAGTTACAAGATTCATAAGTCTTCTCTGCTTTGCATACAGTTTGATAACATTTGATACCCTTCTGTATACAATTCTTGAATCAAATGGCCTGCTTATATAATCTGCTATGCCAAGATCATATGCTTTTGTTATTGTGCTATTTCTATCTTCAGTTGATATCATAATAACAGGAATATCTCTCATTCTGTTGTCAGCTCTCATGCTTGTCATAACAGAAAATCCGTCCATTCCCGGCATTATAATATCCAGCAGAACAACTGCAAAATCATATTCTTCTGCTTTTAGTATTTCTAAGCCTTCAGGTCCCCCAGAAGCTTCAATAACATTATACTCATGATTAAGCATTGTTTTCAGAAGTTCCCTGTTAGTTCTGTTATCATCAATAACAAGAATATTCTGTTTATCAGATGAATATCCATTTTCACCTGATAGTGTATTAATATCATCATCAATATTCTGCTCTGTGACAACCATATTCTTCTTATTCTTGGCATGATACATAAGACGGTCTGCTTTAGCTACCGCTTCTTCAATTGAACCATCTTCACATACTATTCCGCCTATACTTACAGACAAACGTACATTAGGATATCCAGGTATTTCTGTAGCATGTATCTTTCGTTGAATCTGCTGTAGCTTGTCATTCAGAATATCTTCCTTCACTTCTGGTAATACAAGCAGGAATTCATCTCCACCATATCTTATAAGTATATCTGATTTTCTTATACACTGTCTTATAACACTTGCTGTTGTAGATAATACAGTATCTCCTACACCATGTCCATATGTATCGTTATATATCTTAAAATCATCGAGATCAATAATCGCAACGCCTACTGTCGTTCCAATATTCTTGACTTCTTCTTCGAAATATCTTCTGTTATAAGCACCTGTAAGCACATCCTCATAAAGCTTATGCTTAAGTCCTGTAAGACTATCCATCAGTTTTCTTGAGCCTTCATTATCTATCAGACTGTCATCATCCAGTTTCTTGACAAGTTCCATAACATAGCCATTGCCATCAACCTCAATATATCTTGAAATAACCTGATATAATTGAAAATCTACATATTCAAGCTTCGTTCTCTCTTGCTTTGATTCTGCAACTTTCCTGGAAATACAGTTATCACATCTATGATCTTTTTGCCAGAATTCGAAACATTCACACATAACTTCATGTCCATTACCACTCACAAGACGCAGATTGCTTGCATCAAGAAAACGGACAACATCAAATACCTTTCTTAAAGTCCTGACCTGTTCTTCCAATTGTTCTGTTGTCATAACATAATCTGATACCATATCCAACGTACTCCTTGATACAATAGTGCACTAACTAATCAATAGCTTTAATTGCATTAACTGTTATATTATACTGTTCCTTAACATTTTCAAATGCTTCCTTGGTTCCTGTCAGTTTCCCTACACGTAAGATTTCTGTAATATCTGAACTGACTTTATATAAATTATCAAATCCAAGATTCAGACACACACCTTTAAGTGTATGTGCTGCCCTGAATGCGTTCTCTACATTGCCATCAGCTAAGGCATCTTCAAGATTAGAATAACTGTTATCATCCAAAAACTTTAATGCAAATTTCTTAACAAGAGCTTCACTTGAAAATCTTTCTAAAACACCTTCATAATCTGCTCCTATTGCATCAAAACATTCCTTAGTTGTCATATGCTGTACCTGCCTATATATTATTTACTTATAATTACCTGTATGATGCTATATAATATCATGATTATTATAGTATTGTCAAAGAGCCGTTTGATTTTCCAACATATTTTCAGATTATAGTTTTACATATCCGCAAATATACTGTATATTAAATACATTGCTTTTTAGCAAAATATATGCGGGGGAATTGTTTTATGAAAAAACGAGATTCTTTTAACAACAAATGGGGATTCATCCTTGCCTGTATCGGCTCTGCCGTTGGTATGGGTAATATCTGGATGTTCCCGACAAGAGTATCAATGTATGGCGGTGGTTCATACCTGATACCGTATTTTATATTCGTTGCACTTATTGGTTTCACAGGTGTTATCGGAGAAATGAGTTTTGGTCGTGCTACCAAGTCAGGACCTGTTGATGCATTTGGATATGCATGTGAAACTAAGAATAAGAGAAAGCTTGGTGAGGTTATCGGTTTTATTCCTGTACTTGGCGCACTTGCCATGGCAATTGGTTACACAGTTGTAATGGGCTGGATTCTTAAGTACATGATTGGAGCTTTTACAGGAAAGACACTTGCACCTGCTGACACAGAAGGCTTTGCTGCTTCATTTGGAAGTATGGCAAGTGCATTTGGTAATAATGTATGGCAGATTGTAGCGCTTGTTATTGGTATTATTATTCTTATGTTCGGTGTCGGACGTGGAATTGAAAAAGCCAATAAAATCATGATGCCTGTTTTCTTTATTCTTTTTGCTGTGCTTGGAATATATGTTGCTTTCCAGCCTGGTGCAATAGAAGGCTACAAATACATATTCAGAGTTGATCCTGAGGCATTCGCTGACCCTAAGACATGGATATTTGCTCTTGGCCAGGCATTCTTCTCTCTTTCTGTTGCTGGTAATGGTACTCTTATATATGGTTCTTACCTTTCAGATAATGAAGATATCCCTGCTGCTGCCGGACGCGTTGCACTGTTTGATACTATAGCAGCCATGCTCGCCGCACTCGTTATCATTCCTGCTATGGCAACAACCGGAGCTCAGCTTAATCAGGGTGGTCCAGGACTTATGTTTATCTTCCTCCCGGCACTTTTTAAATCAATGCCTGGCGGATACATAGTCGCAATTATATTCTTTGTTGCTGTATTTATGGCAGGACTTTCTTCTTTAATCAACCTGTATGAAGCTCCTATTGCAACCATTCAGGAAAAGCTTCATCTGGGAAGAAAGGCATCTTGTGCAATAATCGCTGCAATAGCACTTATTGTTTCGATTTGCATTCAGGGAATTGTCTCTGGCTGGATGGATGTACTTTCTATTTACATCTGCCCACTTGGCGCAGGTCTTGCCGGTATCATGTTCTTCTGGGTATGTGGTAAGAAATATGTTGAAACTCAGGTTAATACCGGTCGCGATAAGAAATTAACTGATAAATTCTATCCTATATGCAAATATATTTTCTGCCCTATATGTTTCCTTGTTCTTATACTTGGAATTGTTCTTGGCGGAATCGGCTGATTAAGATATTATAATAAAAGGAATCCTGTGAGCAGGGAGGTATTGCCTTTCTGCTTATGGGATTCCTTTTTTCATATATTTAATTATGCTATTCATGCTTTGCATCACATTTTTTACAGGAATATTTCCTCAAAAGCAGCAATTACAAGCTTAAGAGTTGCTTCGTCCATATCCGAATAATGAATTACAAGTATTCCGTGGTACTTATCCGCATCAGCGAAACAATACTCTGAAAGGCAGTTAATCAGAATCCCCTTCTGCCTGACTGCCCATTTAATCTCAACATCACTTAAGGAAGTCTTCACATGCAGCAGGAAATGTGTTCCCGCATCGTCCTGATATATCGTACTGATTTCATTAAGCCTTGATTCACGAAACATCCTGCAAATCTTTTCACGGCGTCCCCTGTAATCATTGACAAGCCGCTTAATGTGACGCTCAAAATATCCCTTCTCAATAAATGCCGCCATTGCATACTGCTCAAAACCTGATACAGTACACGAATAGAAATTCATTGTTGAAATATATTTTTCCATCAGCTTTTCCGGCAATACCATATATCCCATTCTAAGAGAAGGAACCATTGTCTTGGAAAATGTGTTCATATATATTACTCTGTGGCTTCTGTCCCTCGACTGCATGGACGGAATCGGCTTACCCTGCATACGGAATTCACAGTCAAAATCATCCTCAATTATATATCTTCCCGACTCTTCTGCCGCCCAATTAAGCAGTTCCTGTCTTCTTGCAACCGGCATAACAAGGCCTATTGGAAAATGATGTTCAGGACTTACATGTGCTACATTTATGTCTTTCATTCTAAGTTCATCGACTTTCATACCCTTATCATCAATATTAACATAATCCCAGTCTACACCATTTTCATCATATATCTTGGTAATCTTACGGTATCCGGGATTCTCAACACCAAACTTCACATCTGGACCTAAGAGCTGTAACAGCCTGTTATACAGATATTCCGTTCCGGCCCCTATAATAATATGGTCTGCTGAAACCTGCATTCCACGGTATCTGTTAAGATGGTCCGCAATTGCCTCACGAAGCTGCAGTACACCGTTAAAAGGCACAGTCCTAAGAAGTGAAGTGTTATAATCGGTCAGGGTTTCCCTCATAACCTTTGCCCATGTAGCAAATGGAAATCTATCATACCGGATATTATTTGCCGTCAAATCAGCAAGATAAGTCTCCTCCTGAAATCTTTTCACAGGAGCAGCATACCCTGGTGCACCACCTGTAACCACGGCAATCTTATTAACATAATACCCTCTTTTTTCCTCAGATCGGATATAACCTTCCAGAAGAAGCTGCTCATATGCGTTCTCCACCGTCTTGACACTTATCTGCAAATGCTGTGAAAGCCCTCGCTTTGATGGCAGCTTCTCATCAGCCTTAAGCTTCCCGTCAGCTATATCTTCCTTAATCAGTTCATACAGATATTCGTATATTGTCTTGTTCCCGCGTTTATCTAAATCATATGTAAGCAAATCTGGTCTCCTTTTATATATGTGTTTTGGATATTTAAAAGATATCAGTTTTAATTATAATAAGGTCATATTTAAAAAACAAGGAGGAAAATCTCTCTCCTCACCTGAAGGGTTCGGATTTTTCTTCGAAAAACAAGGAGGAATAGAAATACTATGGGAATCTATGCTATTACTGGTGCTTCAAGCGGTATCGGTGCGAAAACTAAAGAATTGTTAATACAGCAGGGACATAAGGTAATTAATATTGATCTTAAAGACGGTGACATCTGCGTAAACCTTGCATCGCAGGAAGGCAGACAGTCTGCTGTTGATCAGTTACACACTATGTGCCCTGACGGACTTGACGGAATGATATGCAACGCTGGTGTTTCAGGCGCATGCGGTAATCTCGGACTTATTATCTCTCTTAACTACTTTGGAACAGTAGCCGTTGCAAATGGTGTATATGACCTTTTAAAGAAGAAGCATGGTAGCTGCGTTGTAACAGTTTCTAACACAATTTCACAGGGTGCAGGCCGTAAGGATATCGTTGACCTCCTTAATAACATCGGTGATGAGAAGCGTGTATTGAGCCTTGTTTCATCTATGGACAGCACTAACCTTTCAGTTGGTAACAGCCTTTATGTTTCTACTAAGTATGCACTTGCAAGATGGGTCCGTCGTGTATCTGCAACATGGGCAGCTAACGGTGTCCGTATAAATGCGGTTGCTCCAGGTAATGTACACACAGCCATGACTGCAACAATGAGCACTACAGCAAAAATGGCTCTTAACGCCCTTCCTATCCCAACCAAGTACGGTCAGGAGTGTCTCATGGCTCCGGAGGAAATTGCTGAGGTTATGGTTTTCCTTGCTTCAGATTCAGCAAGAGGCGTCAATGGAAACATCATGTTCGTTGATGGTGGTACAGACGCATTATTAAACACAGAGAAAGTATATTAATTAAGGAGGGCATTAAACATGACAGCAATTGAAAAATATGTAGAAGCAATGGAAAACAAAGATTACGCAGGACTTGCCAATCTCTTTTCTCCAGACGGAATAATCAACGATTATTGTACTAACTCAGCAGCCCAGAACGAATATCATATATATGGTAGGGAAGCTATCAACATGTTCTTCCGTAACAAGTTCGGATTCCGTAAATACTCTATCTTAGACGGCGAAGTTGTAAACTCTACCCAGGCAGAATTCATCGCCAACTTTGGCGGTTACAACATCATGGCCATCGCTACAGTCCGTGAAGTAACAGAAGATGGGCTTATCAAGAGACTTACAGTAAGACCTAAGTAATTAAATATTAAAAATCGTGTATAACCAATCAGGGCATTTGAATTGCAAGTTAATCCCTTACAATCCAAATGCCCTCATTTTTCTTTTTAACATAAACAATAAACTTTTCAAGAGATGCCTTTTCTCTATCTCAATGTTCAATCTGTCACTTTCTCGCAGTCGATTTGGACTTTCACTTACCTTCTATTCGCTTCTAGGTCCAATCGAGTATACCCGAGCGGACTTTTTGGACATCCACTTGGCTCTTAAATATATTCAAATCTGTATTTTAATACAGATTGACCTGTTTTTCCATAAGTCTGCTACCTTCATACTTAAGCTTTATCGAGAAAAATCTCTCCTCCCCCGAAAGAAGAAGGTTAAGAAATACCCTGTCACCCTCCCATGTCGGAAGCTCGGGAACTTCTTCTTTATCAACCCAAGCCAGTTCTCCTTCATCACATTCAATAAGCTCACCTGTAAAGCCATCTGCCGTAAATACACACATAAGCTCTGGCTCACATTCATTACTTATAAATGTTACAAGCCCGCGGAATCTGTATGAAGTAAGCGTAAGACCTGTTTCTTCCTTTACCTCACGCACAAGACATTCCTCAGGAGTCTCCTGATTCTCAGCATGTCCGCCTACTCCAATCCATTTACCTTCATTAATACCATTATGCTTTTTCACTCTGTGAAGCATAAGATACTTCCCGGCCTTCTCTATATAACATAAAGTTGTAGTTATCATCAATTCTACCTTTCATGTCCGATTTTTTCAATTTCATAATTTCTGCATACAACATTAATACCTTCAGTCTTATCCCAGTCAAGACTTACATACACTTTCTTATTATCAACATCCCACTTAAGCTTATCAATAGTCAGTCCGCATCTTGTACGAAGTCCCTTAACCATGCCACTTCCAAGCTTGTCTGACCATGCCGGAAGCAGTTCAATTGTATGTTCATCAGAATATACAAGCATTTCATTAATAATTCCAACCAGTCCAAATGCGGTATCTGTACAAAACACGCCTTTGCTCCTGTCAGTATTATGATCTGTAAATAAAGTTGTGTAAAATATATCACTGTGTACAAGCAGATTAAGTGTATCATATACAGCATCTGCATTTTTTAGACGCGCCTCAACTAATGCCTTATGTATCCAGCCATGTGAAGCGGTATCGTCTTTTCCCTTATTCTCACGATTTCTGTTAATAATTGCCTGACGGCACGCACCTGCTAACTTACTGTCATGCTGGGTCTGTAATGCCGGCCATGCCGGATAAAGATGGCTTATATGCCTGTGTGCATTATTCTCGCCATATTCCTTCATAGACCATTCCTTAACTGCCCCTGACTCATCATACATAAAATCAGGTAACATTCTTAGAAGTTCTTCTGCCTCTGACACAGCCTGTTCACATCCATCAGCCTTCGTATTATTAATCATCTCAATATACATATTAATTACATCCTTAGCTGCAGATATATCCATCGCAGCATTGGCAGTAATCGCACTATGATACCCCAAAGGCTTATTCTCTGGTGAAAATGACGGGATAATAAGATACTGCTCACCATCATTAAGACTGCATTTGCCCTTCTCATATCTTGCATTACCGTCTGTATCTGTGTAATACTCTGGATTTCCAATCTGTTTCCAGAAATTATAAGTCTTTTTAAGTAGTGGCTCATATACATCTTTTCTTACATCAAATGTATCTTTGCCGTACATCTTAATCAGCGCCACATCATCAGTTGTTATCACAGCGTCGCCGTAAGTCTGTAAGAATTCATATATAGGAATAAGTAACCAGCCAGCACCGGCATTCCAGTACTGGAATGGATAATTAATATCGTACTCTACCATCATTGCCCTGTGACCGTCAGTATTAACCGGAATCAGCACAGCGTCCTTCATCCCATACACCATTGCCGCATTATTAACCCAGTCAGGTATCTGGCGCAGAATAAACCACATATAACCAACCCCTGCTTCATACAGTCCCGAACTGTTCATTCCTGAAACCTGAATATTAACATTTGCATCCATTGTGTACGCACTTCTCCACAACAGATTCCACTCGCCAACCCACAATCCACTGAGTCTAGGCGCTGTAACTCCTGCACATGCCTGCATTCCGTACAGACCGTTATAATATAATCTCTCCAGCAGCTGAGGTATAATATCATGTTCATTTTTCTGTAAATCAAGCAGTTCTTCATTAGCAAACTCTCCAGAATAACCGCCACCCAGCTTAAGTTCTATGTTATCATGTCCTAAGCTTACGGGTTCTTCTGTAATATCTGCACATTTGACTCCGTTAATACATTTGTCTAATAATGCAAATGTATCTTTATTCTTCACTCTGTCCCTGAACTCGCAATATTCTCCCATATCATCTGTCCAGTCAATATAAGTCACAAGCGTAATGCTTTGCGCATGTAAAATGTTAATAACTGGCGTAGTCTCATCAATACATGTGTATGCACGGCTGTCCTTGGGCTTTGATGAAACACTCATATCACCATCAGTCAGTATTCTTGTAACCCCTGCAAATCCTCCCTTTGCAAGCTCACTTCCCTCATATTCAGGATAATGCACAACCGTGCCTATTATGTCACCACTCACAAATCTTGAGTACAACATATTGCGTTCCGGTGCAGGAACATTGTTCTTCTGGACTCCGAATTTAGGCATAGACTCAAAATCGTCTATTGATACAGACATATCAATTGCCTTATCAGATATTATCTTAGTTATAATTACATTCTGTTTTCTGGATACAAATGTACTTCTGGAAACAGAGGTTTTATCAGCTTTAAATGTAGTATTTATCGTACCTGTCTTATAGTCAGTCCATCTTCTGTAATCAGAGATATCTGGCTGCCCTTTAATATCTGGCTGTTTTTCAATATCTAGCTGTCCATCAAGAACAATTCTTACCATATGCCCCGGATGATAACAGTACATATTAGTTCTTTTTCTGTCATGGATATTCCATGTGTCATCAAAATTAATAACCGACTGTCTTGCTTCCTCTAACTGTGATGTAACCTCATATGGCACATGTCTCGGTTCTTCCGATGGCATAACAAATTCAACATTCTGATATATAATGCTGTCCTCTACAGGCGCACACGATTCAAGCCCCCCAAGCCTTCCATTACCTGCTGCCATAGCTTCGTGCCACGGCACATCTGTAACATTATAATCATCATAAGGTTTAATCTGCCTGAAATGCTTAGAAAATGATATCATAACCTAGATATCCTCCTTTCTTACTTACATTCTTTCCCCTCTGATGTATTATCTTTCACTGTTTCTTTTTCATCTGAATCCCCCAGACTCTTGCAATACAAATACTTATGTGTTGCAAAAAGGCCTGCAATTGCAGCCACCCCGGCCAGTACCTCAAATCCCGATACATGTCCTACAATCATCTGTCTTGAGATGGCAAAAAGCAGAACTTCAATAACCGTACTCGGAGTATGAGTGCAGAGCATCTTTACAAACTCAACTCCAATTGCAAATGTCATAACATTCTCAAGAAAATACTCAAGCGTGGCATTATCACATCCTATTCCCAGTACACTTTCCACAATAAATTTTCCTGCAAGAAATATTATAGCTATCAGTAAAAATGCAGATAATACAATCTCAATATATGAAGCAGCCTGCTGCATAAATTTTCTTAATTTCATTTTCATAGGGTAAACTATCCTTTCAATTAATTTTATATATAGTGCCTTATTTAAGCATTAATTATATCTTATTCTTAATAATTAAGCAATTGTGCCCCTATCGCTTTCATTAAATAATTTAACATAATTATATAGTGAATATGTATAATCTTATTTGACTTTCATAGCGTTTTTTAGTAAACTTTAACAAGTTGGTGTTTTGAAGTATGATAATAAATGACGCCATATTTATTATCTCTACAGGCACGCGTAACGGACATAATTTTTTAACGAGGAGAAAAACATGGAAGCTTTATTAATTCTAGTCATCGTTGCAGCCCTGCTTGCGCTCGGTTATGCAGCATTCAACTTCATCGGTGTTAAGAATCTTGATGAAGGAACAGACCGTATGAAAGAAATCGCAGCAGCCATAAGAGTTGGTGCTAACGCATTTATTACATACGAGTACAAAATCATTGCAGTAGTAGTTGTTATTATTGCAGTCGCATTTGCAGCTATATTCACTGTCCAGTACGGAGAATTCAGCTGGGAGCCATCTGTATGTTTCATGATTGGTGTTATCATGAGTGCATCAGCAGGCTGGGTAGGTATGAAGATTGCTACTTACGCTAATGTAAGAGTTTCTAATACAGCCCGCAACACTAAGAACATTGGTTCAACACTTAAGGTAGCTTTAAAAGGTGGCTCAGTTATGGGTCTCTGCGTTGGCGGTTTCGCACTTTTAGGACTTTTTCTTGTATACATCATATTTGGATTTGGTCTTAACATGCTTGACATTGAGGCGCTCCGTGGTGCTCATGTATTCACACAGTGTCTTTCATGCTACGCACTTGGCTGCTCTATTGTTGCTATGTTCAACCGTGTTGGCGGCGGTATATATACTAAAGCAGCAGATATGGGAGCTGACCTTGTTGGTAAGACAGAAGCACACATTCCTGAAGATGATCCAAGAAACCCTGCTACTATCGCAGATAACGTTGGTGACAATGTAGGTGATGTTGCCGGACTTGGTTCTGATCTTCTTGAATCATTCGTTGGTGCTATATCATCAGCAATTATTCTTGCAGTAAGTCTTTACCTTTCAAATGTAGCTAATAACCTTGAAGTTTCAGACGAAATGCTCTCTAAGATGATGTATTTCCCACTTGTATTCGCTGCAATCGGACTTATCGCATCTATTCTTGGTATCGCTTATGTTCTCTTAAAGAAGGGTTCTGATAATCCTCACAGAGATCTTAATATCTCAACATGGAGTGCTGCCGGAATTACAATTATCGGCGGATTCGTTGCTACATATCTGTTATTCAATGGCGAGAATGCAGATATTCTTAAGGTTGCAGGATTTAACATTGGTTTCATATCACCTTGGATTGCTGCTTCACTTGGCGTAGTGAGTGGTGTTATCATCGGTGGTATCGCAGAATACTATACAAGTTATGATTACAAGCCAACACAGACAATTGCACAGGCTTCTAAAGAAGGTGCAGCTTTAACTATCACACAGGGTCTTTCAGTTGGTATGAAGTCTTGTATGTATCCACTTATTGTTTTAGGTATTACAACTTATGCATCATATGCAGTTTCAGGCATGTTTGGTATTGCCATGGCTGCCGTTGGTATGCTTTCATTCGTATCAGCAACTGTTTCTGTTGATACTTATGGACCAATCTCTGATAATGCCGGTGGTATTGCAGAGATGTCAGAGCTCGAACCTGAGGTAAGAGAAATTACTGATAAGCTTGATTCCGTTGGTAACACAACTGCTGCCATCGGTAAAGGCTTTGCTATCGGTTCAGCTTCACTTGCAGCACTTTCACTTATGGTTAGTTTCCTTTATGCATTCCAGCCAGAGGGAAGCAGCCTTGACCTTAACTTCACTAACCCGCTTATTCTTGCCGGCGCTTTAGTTGGTGGTGCTCTTCCATATCTGTTCTCAGGTATGCTTATTGAAGCCGTTGCCAATGCTGCCCGTAAAATGGTCGAAGAAGTAAGAAGACAGTTCAGAGACATTCCTGGTATCCTTGAAGGAAAGGCTAAACCAGACTATAAGACATGTATTGAGATATCATCTCAGGGTGCATTAAAGGAAATGCGTATGCCTGCTATCATCTCAATCATCTTCCCTGTAATTGCCGGATTCCTTTTTGGACCTTACTTCGTAGGAGGACTTCTTATCGGTGCTACTCTTTCAGCTATCATGCTTGCTATCTTTACAGGTAACGCTGGTGGTGCATGGGATAACGGTAAGAAGTACATTGAGTCAGGTGCTATTGAAGGACAGGGTAAAGGCTCTCCAGCACATGACGCAGCCGTTGTTGGTGATACTGTAGGTGATCCGTTCAAGGATACATCAGGTCCGTCTATCAACATCCTGATCAAACTTATGACAATTGTTTCACTTGTATTTGCACCGTTATTCTTATCAATCGGTGGATTACTGTAAGAATTGAATAAAGTAAAAGAAATCCTTCATTTGCGGGAAACCGCAGATGAGGGATTTTTTTGTAAAAGGCACGAATTATTTGATTTATAAATAAGACAAGCAAATTATAGTTAAATACGATAAGACAATCTATAGAAATAGGACTGGTTTGATGTTAGAATGAAAAAGTGATGTAAGATGACAAAGGAGAGAGAAAAATGATAGAAGAAAGTATGATTCGGAAAAAATTTATAAAAGGATATGATTGCTCTCAGGTCGTTCTGTCTTATTTCGCAGAGAGACTTGGGATTACGGAAGAGATGGCGAATAAAGTCTCGGCTTGTTTTGGAGGTGGAATGATGCATGGGGATACATGCGGTGCATTTACCGGAGCAATCATGGCTGTTGGATTAAAATATGGACACTGGGATGTGAATACTCTGCTTCGGCAAAAAGAAGAAATGATGAACAAATATGCAGAATTTAGAGCATTGTTTCTGGAAAAGTTTGCAACAAACAGTTGCAAAGAGTTATTAGGCTATGATGTATCGCTTCCGGAACAGCTTGAAGAAGCACTTTCGAGTGGCAGAATGCTGGATTTTTGTCCTAAAGTAGTGGAAAGTGTGATTGAAATGTTGGAGGAAATATTATAGATGAAAGATGCACTTATTTTATTTACGAGGGTGCCGATACCAGGACAGACAAAGACCAGGCTGATGCCTTTTCTAACTGGGGAAGAGTGCGCGCGTTTACATGCCTGCTTTGTAAAGGATATATATGAAAAAGCAAAGCAGGTGGATGCGGATATTTTCGTGTTTTTTACACCAAAAGATGAAAAGAAGCTGCTACAGCAAGTTCTTGATAATGAGACAGTATGTCTTCCACAATTTGGTGATGATCTTGGTGAAAGGATGAAGAATGCGATTGGAATCGTACTGAGAATGGGGTATGAGAAAGTAATTCTGATCGGGACAGATATTCCGCAGATTCACCCGGAAACACTGAAAAATGCATTTGATAATCTTGGGGGAAAAGATATTGTGATTCATCCTACATTTGATGGAGGGTACTATCTGATCGGAATGAAAAAAGAATATGATTCTATATGGAAAATTGAACGATACGGAACGAATACAGTTATTTATGATACCTTACAGCACATGAGAAATGAGAAGCTCTCTACGGCGGTAGGTCAGATGTATTATGATGTGGATGATAAGGGAGATTTGTACCACCTGTATGAGGATATTGAAAAGGGAGCAATTTGTAACTGTCCAATTACGATTGATTATCTGGAACTGGGACTGAAAGGAAAGCTGGATAAAAATTATGAATAAGTGGGATTTGGATGCATGTATCCATTGTGGAAAATGTACCAGAAGTTGTCTGTTTCTGGAAAAATACGGAATTGATCTGCCGGTATTAAAAGAAAAACCGGAGCTGGCATATCATTGTTTCTTGTGTGGAACCTGCGGGTGTGTCTGTCCAAAAGGAATTGATGGAAAAGAGATTGCACTTGACAGTCGGAGAAAATTGGTTGAAGACGGAGGTGGGAAGCTTCTTGATAATTCATATGACGGACTGCTCTTAGAAAAGAATCCGTACAAATTTGCAAATTACCGCCATTCAAAAAAGAAAGCAGTTTTTTTTACGGGATGTAATTTTCCGTCTTTTTTTCCGAAAACGACAGATAAGTTGGTGGAAGAATTCGCAAAATATGATGTGGGAGTTGTATATGACTGTTGTGGGAAACCGATTGAAGAACTGGGACTTGTTTCAGAGGCAGCGGGGATCATTGAGCGAATCAACTGGAAATTAAAAGAGTCAGGAGTAGAACAGGTGATCATGGCATGTCCGAACTGCTATTATTTTTTAAAAGGACGACTGGATGCGGAGATTATCAGTGTTTACGAAAAAATGGCAGAGCTTAAAATTGGAAATATTTATCAAAAAGATAGGATTCCAATGTATTATCCATGTCCGGACCGAAAAGACAGAAAGTTTGAATATGATATGAAGCCATTCCTTGTCGGAAAGGTAGAAGATGCATTCAGAGATGTACAGTGTTGCGGGCTTGGTGGATGCGCAGCTGGAAAAGAAGCGGATGTGGCACAGGCACTGACAGACCGTGTAAAAGCATCGAGGGAGCCGGAACTTTATACATATTGTGCTTCGTGCATCTGTAGTTTCAGAAGGAGAGGATATGAAGATGCAAAGCATTTGCTACCGCTTATTATGGGAATCGATGAAAAGGTACCTCTTGGGAAAACACCTATTTTGAATCGGGCAAAATGTAAATTTAAATAGGGGAGTCGTGGGAAAAGAATGACGATTAAAGAATTAGAGGAATTTCGGATGATTTGTCTAAGAGGAAGTCTTGCGAGGGCTTCAAAAGAGCTTTTTATGTCACCACAGGGACTCAGCCGTGTACTGAAAAATCTGGAAAATGAACTGGAATGTACGTTGCTTGACAGGGTTGCCTCCGGGATAGAACTGACAGAGAGCGGACAGAGGCTGTATGATTATGCGAATACGGTTCTTAGCGAATATGACAAATTGAAAAAAGAAATTGATATGATACGTGCGAGTGAGGAAGGGACAGTAGAACTTCTGGTTGCCTATGATATCCTGCGTTACCTGACGCCAGACTGTATTCTGGAATTTCAGAAGAAATATCCGAATGTGACATTTTCTTATATGGAATATCCGGATCGGATCGTAGAGAAAATGCTGCTTGACAAAGAAGGGAATGTGGCATTGTCGATCGGACCATTTGCAGGAGATTGTTTTGATATGAAAAGTTTAAAAAAATGCAGTCTGGGGCTTCTGGTCTATGAAGGACATTCTCTGGCGAAAAAAAGAGAAGCAACTATTCTGGATCTGGAAGGCGAGCCTCTTTATCTTGAAAACAGCAGTTTTAAACTCAATGAGTTTATTCAGAGCAGATGCTGGAACCGGGGATTTGAACCGGATATTGTATTTGAGACAAATGGATTTGATCTCTGCTATAAAATGTGCCGGCTGAAGAGAGGGATTTCTGTGACGATTGACTTTGTCCATGAAGATATGAATACAGAGGGGCTGGTCATGATTCCTTTCGCAGAAGATGATATGATCTGGGAAATCGGTCTTCTTACGCTGA